>Ga0209542_10009822_pt1 | contig 17451 bp, 14 predicted proteins | sample RifCSPhighO2_01_FD_184028 | JGI IMG/M metagenome (GOLD analysis project Ga0209542, IMG submission 184028) | Soil microbial communities from Rifle, Colorado - Rifle CSP2_plank highO2_0.1 (SPAdes) (version 2) | ecosystem: Environmental > Terrestrial > Deep subsurface > Rock core/Sediment ...
CTTGTCAGAAAGAACATATATCTTTCCATGCTTTATATTAACATTAGTCTTACAGTCTACTATTCCCTTTTCACAAAGCTCTTTTATTGTTCTTGAGATGTGAGAAGGAGTTAAATTTGTCTTTTTGGCCAATTCAGATGGAATAACTGCTTGGTCTAGATGTTTCAATATAATAATTCTTTTATCTGATCTCTTAATAAAAGATAATAAATCCCAATCCATAGCTATATAATATATTCATTATTTATATAGATTATTAACAATATATTAACATTAAATATATAATATTTTTATATAGTCTATTTCATAAGTTTTTCAATCTTAGATTTGCTTCTTAAATAAGCTTCCTTTGTTAAATATTCAGACTTATAGCTTTTCTCCAATAAGATTAGTTCTGTCTCTAATTCTTTGTTTATTGAATCTTTCTCTTCAGGAGTTTGTACTACTTTCTTTCCTATTTCTTTTAATCTTATAGCTTGCACTTTTTCTATATTTTTCAGCCTTTTTTGCTGTAATAGATAAATTCCAATCAATGTCAATAAAACAATAACTATTCCACCACCGATTATATAATAAAATATGTTCGGTATGCCAACCTCTATTAATCCCTTTTCATTTATTACATCAAACCTTTTAGTAGCAGTTCCAACAGAATCTTTGTATTTAACAACAGCCCCAACTATATACTCGCCTAATGGAGTATCTTCTGGAATTAAAAAGGTCTTAGTAAATGTTGCTTGGTTTTGCACCCTTACAACCTGGCTTTCTCTTATGATATTGTTTCCTTTGGAGTTTCTTATAAAGAACTCAATATTAACATCAGAACTTAATCCAGATATATCAAATATTGTTGCTTGTATCCTAAACTCTTTTCCAGGAAGGATTTTTTTATAATCTAATGGAATGTCTAAGGCAACATCAAATAATGTTTTTACTGATTCAACTTCTATTACTGCTTGTATTTTTTCAGTTATGTCATTATAATGAGCATATATCTCTCCAATATATATTCCTGGAAGTATACCAGAGCCAGTGTTAATTAATATCTCAATTCCTTTCTCTTCTAGAGGATTAATCTTAAATCTTGATTCCCCAAATCCAATTATATCTTCTAAATTATCCTGCTCTTCAAGATTTACTTCAATAGGATAATTTGCTGTATTCTTTATTCTTATTGTTTGTTTAAACTGATCGCCTTTCTTTACTTGAACATTGAATAGTTTTTGATCTATAGCAAGAACTTTAATACTCCCTATTGCTTTTCCTGTTGCTCCCCCCCCGCTTCCGCCAGAACCTCCTGAACTGCCTCCAGAGCTTCCAGATCCTCCGCTTACAGTGGGGGTTTCCTCAGTTGTATAAACACTAAATCCTGTAACAGTAAATACTAAATTACCATTAGAATATGAATTTTCATTGCAAATATTGGAAGAACAAATCACCCCGTCCCTCAAAATTCTAGGATCTGTAAATGTTAAATTATAAAGATTTAATGTTGCCGGCTTATTTAGTTCTGATAGCGAATCAGAATCCACTTCTATTCTATTAAATGAGATATTAATTAGACTATCTAAGGAGATATTTCCGCTTAAGTTCAGATTTTGTCCATATACAACTTTTCCATCTTCTCTATTATCTAATGTTAAATTTTGTATCTCTTCTAATTCTGAATCGTTTAAATCCTCTAAATCAGTTGTGTCGCCATTAAATTCTGTATAATTTGTTTTACTGTTTTTTTCCATAAAGAAGGATACACTTGTACTATCATTCAAATTTCCATTAGTATCATTGGCAAATATTCTTAATATATGGTCCCCATAATCTGGATGTATTGTGATATTTTGGGTTAATGTTATATTATCATTATCATCCAAATTGTAATAGATTGTATCAACCCCGTTGTCATCTAATACTGTAAAATTTAAACTGACTTTTTTATAATAAGTTGTATTTTCTGGAAAATCCAAGAATATATCTGGGGAAGTAGTGTCTTGGGAATTTATAGTTATTGACACAGATGTTGTTTCCGCAACAGCAAATATATCAAACACAGATGCAGCGTCTATGACAGCGCTTGAGCTGAACTCAAATATTTTTATATAGTTACTTAAAAAAACAAATATCAGTAATAAAATAAGTAATATAATCAGAACTTCATAGACCCCTTTTTTTCTTTTATCTTTTTCCACTACTTCTTAATATGAAGTTCATAGAATATAAATATTACTATCGCTAATAACAACATCAATGCACCTATTCCTATAATATTATAGTCTAAATTTGTTTCTTTAATGCTTTCTCCTGTAAGGGTTGCAGCCAAAGGTTCATGATTTTGAATAAGAATTGGAATTGATGTTCCCACTCCACTTCCTAATAAAACTGGAGCATCTGATTGTTCTGGAAGTACATTTACAGCCAATCCTATAACATATCTTTCTCCAATTTCGAAATTGTTTGGGATATTGACTTTTATACCAACACGAATTTCCTGACCAGCTGGAACTAAAAATGATTTATCCTTATCTAATATCTCTGCTAATTCCGCTCCACTGCCTTGTAATTCAACTTTAGCTACTACATCTTCTATAGCTCCTGCACCATTTTGCAAAGTTACATAAACATCTCTAGATTCTCCCGGCTCTAATATCAAAGGCTTGGTATCCCAATAGGAAGTTACAACTCCAAATGCACTTACATTTAAACTTAATAAAATAGAAACTATAATTAATATACTTATAATTATTTTATTTTTCATTTTACTGTGTAGGATCTACTAATATAGTCCATGTCCCTCCTAAAGTTGTATCATATGTATATGCCCCGATTCCAGCAGGAACATGTCTCAAGCATAAGTATAATGAACTTGTTTCAGCTGCTCCCCTTGAAATAGTTCCATTTACAGATGTTGTAGTGTCATTTATCAAATTCTGAGTCTGAGCTCCATCAATGGTTTCATCCTGACATTCAGCAAATGATGCTCCATCATAATCAATGCTTATATTAGCAAATGTAAAGTTCTCTGCTGGTATTGTATCAGAAGAACTTGAAGTGGATAACTCTATTGCTGTTGCATTAATATATAATAGAGCTTGATTTCCAGTATTTGTTACATTCAAGAAACTTGAATCTGTGCTATTTGTAACATTATAATCATCTGGATTAGCTGATGTTAATGTTAATGAACTTACACTTAAATTCATTCCAGTCAGTAAATCATATGTTAATGTTACAGTATCATTTTGATCACTAGCTCCCGAAGTATCATTTGCTGTTATTCCTATTGTATAGTCCCCATTAGGATCAAAATATTGTAATTCTATAGTACATGAGAAGTTCGCAGTATCTGAATCTGTTCCAACATCTCCCCTCTCACAAGTATTATTAACTCTTGTTAATGACCCTTGTGAAAAATTGGCAGTCATATTTCCAATATCAGCATCTCCATTTACATCATCAACTAAAACTGTAAATTCAATAACTCTTAAATCCCCTTCACTTGGAGAGAAGGTTGCATTTACATTTTCTGATACAAAACTTACATTTGGAGCAGAATTTGCTAATGTTATAGCTACTGTAGTTGTACTGCTTGGAGCTAGTCCTGTTATATCAATTAATCCAGAGAACCAATCTGAGAATCCAGCTGAAACTAAAGGTAAAGAAATGATATAGATTACGGCTAAAAAAAAGAAAATGACTCCCTTTTTTTCTATGATCATATACCTTCTTCTCTTTTGATAAATCTAACATAATACGAATCTTATTTATAAATATTCTCATCCTATCAAATATTATTTAGATCAATTTTGTGGATCAACTTTAATTGTCCATGACCCGCCCAATAAAGTGTTATAACTTACCCCAGTTATTCCAGCAGGAACATGTCTCAAGCATAAGTATAATGAGCTTGTCTCAGCTGCCCCTCTAGCTATAGTTCCATTAACAATAACTTCTGTATTATTCACAAGATTCTGGCTTTGTGCTCCATTAATAGTTTCATCCATACATTCTTCTTTAGATGTTCCATCATAGTCAATGCTTATATTGCTAAATGTAAAGTTCTCTGCTGGAATATAAGATGTTGTTCCTGCAGCACCCAAATCAATACCAGTTACATTAATATATAATAATAATTGATTTCCAGTATTTGTTACATTCAAGAAGCTTGTATCAGAGCTGTTTGTAACATTATAGTCTCCTGGATTTGCTGATGCTAATGTCAATGTGTTTACGCTTAGATTCATTCCTGTTAATAAATTGTATGTAAATGATAGGCTATTATTTTGTGCTGTAACTCCCGAACTGTCATTTGCCTCTATGCTTATTGCCCAGTCTCCATTTGAATCAAAGTATTGCATTCCAATTGTACATGAAAAGTTTTTGTTATTAGCGTCTAGACTTCCTAAGTCAATACAGGTATCATTCAATCTTAATGGTTCTCCAGCCAGAGTGAAATTAGCACTGACATTACTTATATCAGCAATACCATCTTGATCATTTACAGTTAATGTAAATTCAATTTCTCTAATATCTCCTTCATTAGGAGAAAATGTATTATTTACATTGCTTGATACAAATGTTACCTCTGGAGCAACATTTGTTACTGCATTAATTGTTACAATGAATTCATCACTTTCTATCTCATATCCGGCAGCCCCATTTTGATCATAAACAGTTATATTAATTGTGGCATTTGTATCTTGTATATCTTGTATAGCTCTGAATGTCAAGTTTCCAGTTCCATTTATCAAATCAAACTCTGTTATTAAAGCAGCTGTATTATTATTCTCAACAGTGTAATTAAGTTGTGAATCTGGATCTTCAACATCAGTGACATTATCTGAAATATTTAATTCAAATGCTACAAAATTTTGATTTAAGCTAAAGTCTGCTATTGGATCAAAGAATGGCTTGTCATTTACAGTGTTAACTACTATCTGCCAGTCCATCCTGAATGCAAGATTTCCAGAATCATTTAGTTCAAATGTATATAAATCAGTTCCAGATAAATTAGAATTGCTTTCACAATCCAGATTATTAGTTCCATCAATATAACAAGATGTTGTTGTGTTTGTTTGCTGTATAATTGTTATTGTTGATGGATTTCCATCATCTTCTACATCTGAGAAATTGGCTTGGAAGTCCGTTATTGGGATTAAATTATCTAACGTTATAAAGTCTTCATTCTGTGTTGAATTTCCAAGAGTTCCATTAGCCCAAGGATTATCATTAACTGCATTTACATTAATTTCATAACTCATATTTCCAGCACTTAAACTTCCAGAGTCATAAGCTGTTAAAGTAGCTATGAACAATCCTGTAAAGTTATTGGCTGGAGAGCATTGGACATCATTTGTTGATATTGAACAAGTTACATCACTCTCATTTGTTAATACTGAAGGATTACTCCAGCTTTGGTCATCCTCTACATCCCTGAAATAAATGTTTGCTCCAGCTGGAGAATTTTGAGAAGCTGTATCTTCTGTTATTGATAAGCTTCCATTGCTAATTAAATCCCACCAAGGATTATCATTTACAGCATTTATTGTTATTGTAAACTCAGTTACATTAGTCAGTCCACTAGGATCAACTACAGTTATATTAATTGTATTAGTTCCGGTTATATTATCAAATGAGATTATTGTAAAGTTTCCTGTTGTATTCAATAAATCATCTCCATTAACATCAACTTCAAATATTCCAGTTGTGTTTATAATGGAGAAGTTTAATAGCGTGTCTGAACTTTCTGCATCAGAGACATTATCTGAGATGTTTAGTTCAAATGAAATAAAATCCTCATTTAATGCAAAATTACTTATTGGTTCAAAATCTGGATTTGTATTTGGTACAATTGCTGCTCCAACAGTCCAGTAGATAATCTCTCTTTCTGTACCGTCTGCAGTTATCCAATCAAAAGTAAATCCATCTGCATCAAAGCTTGTGAAGTTAGCTACTCCAGTTAATGAGATTCCATTACCACTTGTATCTATACCTGTTTGGATTGCCGCTGTTGAAACGGTTCTAGCGCCTGGGTTAGGGGAAGCATCTGCATCATCTGCTATTACTAATATATTGCCTTGTGATGTTGTGCTTTCAGCTGCACCAATACTTAAATGGAAGTTCGTAGTTGTAGATGCATCTTGGTTTGCTAAACTATCTGGTGCTAACCCATATGACATAAAGAATGCACCAACGGGTTCAAAGCCAACTCCTGTAATTTGTTGGCTTTGTGCAGAGGTAGGCATAGTAAAGTTTCCGACATTCCATTGTCCACCCTGGATTGCTAAATAAAATATATTACTATTAGCTGCAGGAAGATTTGGTTTATTGATTGTAAATCCCCCTGTATCAAATGTGGCTAAGTCCGCTTGAGAATCAATATTTGCACAAGAGTTTTCAGCAACAACAAGTGTAAGGATTGAACTTCCATAGTTTTGGAACCCACATGTTACTCCAGATCCCTCTGCATCTTCATCTCCCAAAGCCATAAGCCCTTCATTCGTTGCACTTGAAGCAAAACCTAAATGTATAAATGAATCTATAGTAGTAAATGTTTCATCAGTTGTCCCTTGTGTTGGAAGGAAGAATATAAAATCGGGCTGGAATCCTACATTACTTACAGATTGGGTTGCTCCAGAAGTTGTCATCGCAAAAGTGCCTACTGAAGTATTAGTAATATCACCACCACCTAATGCAATATAACGTATTACATACTCACCAGCATTTGCAGTATCCCAATAAAGAGTAAATCCATCTGAATCAAATGAACTAATATTAGCTGCCCCACCAATTCCCCCAGCTAGACTTGGAATGACAATTGATCTTTGAGATGAACTTCCTCTTCCTGTATTAGAAGAACCTCCATCATCAGACCATGAAATAACAGCCCTTTCACTTGTTGGTGAACTTGCGAATCCAATTCCAGTGTAACCACCTCCAGCAGTAACACTTGCATCATCTATGGTATTATTTGTCCAGAAGAAGATAATTGCTTCTGGCTGGAATCCTAATCCACTTATAGCTTGGAATCCAGCACTAGTTGGCTTAGTGAAGTTACCAACATAAAATCCTAATGGACCAGCAGGATCAATAATATGATCAAATTCTACAGTCCCATTAACTATCTTTAAATCAAAGATGTCTTGGCTTTCGCTTTGCAAGTTTGTTAATAAAATTTTATTATATTCATTTGAATTTATTGAGTTGAATTCTGCAACTAGTTCTGTTTTATTATATTCATAAATTTCTATTTTTGGATTTCCAGATATAATTCTTGGATAGATTGTTATGTCTTTCTCGTTGGTAAGATTTCTCTCAAATCTTACCCTCACATAATCATCTTGAGGTATTATCTCACTCCAGACATTATCTAATTCTTTAACCCCTTCATAGATATCAGAAATAAACTCTCTATTAGAATTTAGATGCTCTGCTCTTATAATGATAATTATCTGATAAGTTTCGCTAGATAGCGATGGAACTATCCAGCTAATTTGATCAATTAATCCATTATTATTTGTGTCTATATACTCATTTATATTAAACTCTTCTCTAGTGTCTCCATTTATTCTGTACAATTTGATTGAATCTGAGGTAGATTCTTTTATTTTGGCATATGCTAATATATTCTCATAATGGGTTTCGGAACTTATCGTAACCTCTTTTAAATTTTCATTAATTTCATTCTCCATAACAACTGGGGCTTCAGTATAATATTCAACCTCTAAATCTTTTACATTATCTTGTATAACTAATTCTGTTTCTGATAATATATTTTCTGTAGATGAAATACTTAATATACTTTCATCCTTAGATTTATTTATCTCATTAATTAAGAATCTTTCTCTATTAATCTCTTCCTTAACTTCATTAATTATTTTATTTACTTTTAGATCAGAAGCATTCTTTGGAATATTAATTTTTAAATTTTTAGTTTCCTGGTTTGATTTAACCCTCTTTATCCATTTAACTGGTTTGTTTATTTCCGCATGACCCTGTATAACCTCTTCACTCATATTTTCTACAATTTCTGGAACATCAATGGACTCTTCTATAACAATTTCATCTATAATTAAATTTTCCACTGATCCCAATTCTTCAATAATATTTTCTGTTTCATTTAATATTCCAATTTCTGTGATATTATTATCTACAACTACATCTTTCGATGTATTATCCACCCCTATAATATAACCAGTTATTGTTGGCTGTAGTAAATATATTCCAAATCCTAATACTGATAATATAATTAATATACTTAATAATGCTGGAATTTTAGTTGGAGTTTCATATTTATTAATTCTAGATTTATATTCCCTTATATTATCATAACACCAATCAATATAAGAATTGTAATAATTAATCCATTCATCATACGAATGTCCTTTTAAGTATCTTAATAATTCTCTATTATACTCGTTATTACTAATCTTAGCTTTGCTATGCAATAGGGTTAATCTTTTTACATAATCAACAATTTCCCTTTTCTTAGCTTGAGCTAGCTGAATCTTATTATTTAATTCTTCTATTCTCTTTTTGTGTCCAGCTATTTCTAGCTCACTTTTTTTCATTCATCCCTCTTTTCTTAATTGCTCTGTTATAGACAGTCCAAACATTACGTTGATCTTTTCTCAATAATTTGGCAATATTATTATAACGAAGCTTTGATCTTTCTTTTAGGAATATTATCAATAATTCAAATGAAGAGAATTTTCTATCTGAAAAAATTGAAATGGGAATAAAAATTTCTGATCTTTCAACAACCAAACTTTTAGAGGATTTTTTTAAGGAATTTTGATAAGTTGTCCATATAGTTCTATCATCTCTGTTTAAAAAAACAGCAATCCCATGGTAGTTTAGATTTAATATTTCTTTTAAGTACTTACAAATTATTTCCAAAGTGCTTAACTTATCATTGTTGAAAACAGAAATTGGAATAGTTATTTCTTTAGAATCTTCTTTTATTATATTTATAATCTCATCATAACCTAAATTATACTTTTCTTTTAATTCATTCAAGGCCAATTTCAGAATTTCTAAGTTCCTATCTTTAGATAAATCGGAATAATAACTACGATTTCTAATCTCTTTTTTCTTCATTCTTCAATATTAAGTATAAACTATACTTAATATATATGTATAATAAATTTATAAATCTATCTAAATATAAGTATTACTACTTAATATATATGTAATTATAAGCAGAATGATACTTAATATTAATGTAAAATAATAATCATCTTTCCCATACAACCTTATTGAACATTGTTACTTTTCTTATCCTGTGTAAAGGAATCTCTCTATCATCTAATACTAAAAAGTCTCCTTCTATTGAATTAATATCATCAAATTTTATAGTTTTTATACTATTTGTTATCCTGTCTACATAATGTAAAGTATATCTGTCTTTGTCTAGATTTTTATCCCATCTTATCTTATTGAGAAAATCTTTTATAGAGATCATAAGAATTGATCAGGCATTATTCTTTTATTAATCTCCCCTCTTAAGTTCTCTCTTACTAAATCTCTTGCTTTTTTTCCAAAATTCCCTATTAGCCATGATAACTTAACTAAAGCTGTTTCACTCAGCATATCATCTCCAGGAATAACTCCGATATTAACTAAATCAATAGCATTGCTGTAAACATGCATCTGCACCCTTCCAAAAATGCATTGAGAGGTCATAACAACAATACATCCAGATTTAATCAAATCTTTTATAGCTTTCAAATTCTTAGAATGTATCTTTGTCAATGGATTTGGGGTTCCTACGGGAGCTTGTCCTAATCCAGTTCCCTCTATAATCAATCCTTTATATTTATTTTTTCTGAAGAACTCAAATTGCTCAGGCATGAAATTTGGATGTACTTTAACTAAAGCAACCTTCTCCTCCATCTTATCAAATAATTTAACAGGACCTTTATTCTTTTCATACTTATAGAAGAATTCCATAGATTTTGTTTTATGATTGATTCTTGCTATTATACCAGAATTAACTGGCTTGAATGCATCTCTTCTAGATGTATGTAATTTTCTTGTTTTGCAAGCAGGAAGTATAACACAATTATCATCATTAATGGATTCATGCATACATATCCCTACTCCCGTAAAATCACTTTTTGTAATAAACTCAGCAGCGCATATCAAATTAATAGCAGCATCAGAGCTTGGTCTGTCTGAGCTTCTTTGAGCTCCAACTAGAATAACCGGAACAGGAAGATTCTCAAGCATGAATGATAATGTTGCAGCAGTATAATGCATTGTATCTGTTCCATGTCCGATTATAACTCCCTTTACTCCTTTTTTTATCTCTTTAACAATTGATTTAGCTATTAATGAATAATGCTTGAATCTCATGTCCTCTGAGAACATATTTGATAAGAATACACTATTAATATTAGCAATTTCATTTAACTCAGGGAACATTTTGAGTAGTTCTTCTGGTGTGAATCTCGCTATTACTCCCCCAGTCCTGTAATCAACCTCAGAAGCTATAGTTCCTCCAGTATGTATAATTGAGATAGTTGGGAGATTTTTGTTATGCTTTATTTTTTGCTTTTTTGATTTTGATTCTTTATTGGATTTTAATATAGTTATTTTCTTAATCTTATTTTTCTCTATTCCTATATTGTATCCATTTTCTAATTTAATGACTAAAATATCATTATTTATAGTTGGCATTAGATATCCTTCATATTCTGTATTAGAAGTCTTTACCTTTATGAAATCACCAATCTTCATTAAAGAAAATATATAGAGCTAATTTAAAAATTTATTTAACTCTTATTAATAATTATTATTTCCAATATCTGCTCCAATTTATATTTAATGAAATTATTGCAATCATAACCTGGATTATTTGTCTTGCTAAAAGAGAATAACCATTCCTCCATTTATTATACTTGGCTGTTTGACGCAATCCTTTACATATACTTTTGTGTATTGGAATTTTGTTAATTTTACAATATTTGTTTAGGATAACTTCCATATTATAATCTTTAAATTGAGGATTTTTAGAGGCTTCTTTAAATATAGAATAAGGCAAAGCCCTTTCACCAGTAATTAAAGGAAAAACATGTTTGGAAAGAGCATTAAAAATAAAACCATAATCCCTCATTCCTACAGACATTACATTTTTATTTATCTTAAATGGCTCCAGTATTTGTTCAATATGCTCTTGATTTAAATAACGCAGATCTGCATCACAAAAAAATAATACATCTGTCTTTAGATTATTTGTGGCTATTTTTACAGCATCACTTTTGCCTACATTTCGTTTTAAAGAGATTACCCTTAGTTTGTTAGAATTAAATTCTTTAACAATTTTTAAACTATTATCTGTTGAAGCATCATCTACAACAATAATACTACTTATTGACTTTGAGTCATTTAGGACCCCCAAGACATTTTTTATAGTATTCTGCTCATTAAACATTGGTATAATGGCTGTAACATTCATATTATATTAACAATAAGAAATAATTTAAATTTTCCGCTTAAGGTTATAATATGAAATATTGATAACTAATTATCAAAATGCTTATACAAGCGGCAATTATTTGAACCTCTTTCGCATTTTTTATACTGAATTTCAATAGAATCTCTTTTACAAAAAGGTATTTATTATTCCTCTCATCATCGATACTATATCCTCTAAAATACTGAGTCATGGTTGTTAATGGACAGACAAACAAATTCCCTTTTCCATATTTAACCCTTAGAAAGCCGCCCCAAATTAAATTCAGTCCAATTATTCCAACAACATACCAAAAGTGATAAAATACCCTATCTGGCCAGATTGATCTTGGAATAAAGAACAATCCAATCCAGCTGACGAAGAAGATTATATGCAGGAAAATAAGAAACTTTACAAATAACCTTTTGTAGTTTATAAGCTTGATATTACCATAACTATAAAAGTTCATATTAGTTTAATAAAACTTAGTTTTTAAAAATTTTATCAATCTAGAATTTATTTAATTTTGCTAATATGGAATTAACATGAGTCTGGCAGTTGTAACTTAATAAGCTATATTTTCTTCTTTTTGCTATTCTGCTTTGTACTCTTATTATCTTATAAAACAGTCTTCTATTAACATTTATTTCTTTTGATTTTATAGCGCCAGAATTGTTCTTTAAATACCATTCTGTTAAATTTATTGTTTTCTTTGAATACTTTGGCATAAATTCATACACATTATTATACTCATCAATAATAAAGAAATGTTTTATCCTAAATAGTCTAAAAAATATAGAACCACACGGTCTTGTACAAATTTTTATTGTTGTTTTCTTTGAATCTTCCATAATCATAGAACTAAATTGAAATTTTAAAACTTTTCTATATTCTCTAATTATATACTGAGATATATATTTTAAAAGTGATAAACATTTATATATAAATTAACTATGTAGATATATTTAATAAAAGAAAACTTAACTATCTAATTAGGTTTTAATTGGGCATTAAAACCTTTGGGCAACTGATAGTTTAAATCTATTCTAAACGTTTGTTAGTTTTACCTATACTAAGAGTATTATTGGGCATAACAACTCTTTCTAAAGTAAGTACAAGCATAACTAAAATATAAAGTTTATTGTACTAAAGTAAACAATAGGGGGTAGAAAATGGAATTCATTGTACAAAATGCTATTCAAGGGAGCAAGGACATGAAGCCTGATGTCGTAATAGGACAAGCTAATATAAAAGTTGTAGGATGTGGCGGTGGAGGATCTAATATGGTTAATTGGCTCCACAGAAAAGGGATACAGGGAGCCGAGGTTGTTGCTATGAACACAGATAAGCAACACCTAGATATGATTCGTGCTGATAGAAAAGTGTTAATTGGAAGAGATTTAACAAGGGGTTTAGGATGTGGCGGATTCCCAGAGAGAGGAAGGGAAGCAGCTAAGGAGCAAATACATGAGGTTAGAGAGGCTCTAAAAGATTCAGATATGGTTTTTGTATGTGCTGGAATGGGTGGAGGTACAGGAACTGGATCAGCACCAGTAGTAGCACAGCTAGCTAAAGAGATGGGAGCTATTGTTATCGGAACAGTAACAATGCCTTTTGATATTGAGAGAGCAAGAGTTGACAAGGCTGAATTTGGATTACAAGCTTTAAGAGAGGTATCTGATACTGTTATTGTAATAGACAACAATAGATTAGTCCAAATAGCAGGAAACTTGCCTATCGAACAAGCATTTGCTGTTGCAAATGAATTAGTTGCTACAATGATAAAGGGGATAGTAGAGACTATTGCAGTTCCAAGCTTAGTTAACCTAGACTATGCAGATGTTAAAGCAATTATGAGTAATGGAGACGTCTCTGTTATTGGAATAGGAGAAGCTAACTCTGAACATAGGGTAGAAGAAGCAGTAAGAAGAGCATTAACAAACCCTCTATTAGATGTAAGTTACCAAGGGGCAACAGGAGCATTAATACATGTTTCTGGTGGATCAGACTTGACATTAGATGAAGTAGCCAAGGCAGGAGAGATGGTAACAGAAGCATTAGACGATGATGCTAATGTAATCTGGGGAGCAAGAATTAGCGATGACATGAAAGGAAAACTTAGAGTAATGACAATTGTAACAGGAGTCAACAGTCCATACATACTTGGTAAGGTAGATCACAGAAAGCCAAGTCCACAATCAGTTCACTTATCTAGAGAACTGGGAATTGACTTAATTAGATGATTAAGGGCAGACCCCCAAAGTAGCCCTTCTTTAAGGTTGCTGGTACTTAGGTACCAGCTCTTATTTTTTTTATTTTAGAATTAAAATGGTGCAGTAGTACAAGTAACTTCTTCTATTTTTTCTAATAAACTTTTCCCAGAAATCCTATTTTTTCTTCTAACTACTTTTTTTAGGTAATTATAAAATTCTTTATTTCTAGGACCCAAACTTTCTTCATCAGTCATATTTGGAATAATTTCTAAAAATAACTCCTCTTTTCCTCTAGTATCTTTAGACCTTGCTATTAATATATGCATATTTTTTTCATTGAAATATCCAATATACAACATATACATACGATTATTCTCTGTAAAAAGAGGACCAATACTTGGTTCACCTTCATTAAATCCATAGTATGATAATATCTCTGGACCTATATATTTAGCTAACATAAAAAATGGCTATTGATAGAATTTATAAGTCTTATCACTCACTATCTTTCTTAAACAAACTTTTTATTTTCTCAACTAAACTTTTGCTCTCTTTTTTTAGCATCTCTTCCATCTTTATCTTATGTTTTTCTAATGGAAAAAATCCGAAATCTTTTCTCGTGATTCCGCACTGATTAAAGCAGCAAACCCTTTCTAATTTATATCTTGTTGATACTGGCTTGTCTTTGCTATACCCCAAAGTAATTATAATTTCTGGTTCTTGGGTTGAAGGAGCCCCTACGATTCCATTGATAGCGTCCTTATCAAAACTTCCAACCCAACAGGAGGCTAATCCAGCATCTGTTGCCAGTAACAAAATATTCTGGGCTAATGCTGCGCAGTTTTGTATCCCATAACTATCTCCTTTTTTTCCGAACATCCTTTGAATGTCTGGCTTTTTATTCAGTATAACAATATGAACCGGAGCTTGATACATCCACATCTGTTTTAAACAAGCCTGGGCTATTTGCTTTCTTTTATCATCATCGTCAACTATAACAATATTCCAGTTCTGCATATTTCCTGCAGAAGGAGCATATATTGCAAGATTTAGTATCTCCCCTATTAATTGTAGATCTACTTTTTTATCCAAATAATTTGTATAACTTCTTCTTGTTAGTATGGCATCCCTTAATTCCATAGGGATATATGAAAGAGATTTATATATAAATTTTCTTAATCTTAGTTATCTTTATAAATTTCCATAGTCCTTTTTGTTTATGGAATATATCGACTTGGTTGAAGTATTTGAGAATCTGGAAAAAACTTCCAAGAGATTAGAGAAGACATATATCTTATCTGAACTTCTGAAGAAAGCAACCAAAGAAGATATTGAATATATTATTTATCTTGTACAAGGAAGGATATTTCCTCAATGGGATCAAAGAGAGATTGGGATGAGTTCTAAACTAATTGTAAAACTACTTAGCTCTGTTACTGGAAGTTCCAATGAAGATATTGAAAGATTATGGAGTAAAGAAGGAGACCTTGGAAATGTAGCTTTTATTTTAATCCAAAAAAACAAACAAAGAACATTATCCAGTTATAAGTTAACTGTAAAAAAAGTTATTGAAAACTTGAGAAAGTTAGCAGAGTTGGAAGGAATTGGAACAGTTAACAAAAAGATTCAGTTAGTAGCTGAATTGTTAACTTCTGCAAAGCCATTGGAAGCTAAATTTATTGTCAAGAATGTTTTAGGCACATTAAGGGTTGGAATTGCTGGAGGGATACTAAGAGATTCTATTGTATGGGCTTTCTTTGACAAGGAGATAGAATTAAATTATAATAAAGAAGAGAAAACATTCGATGTTAACAGGGAGAAATACAATTATTATGTAGATTCTGTTCAAAGGGCTTATGATATGACTAATGACTTTTCAAAGGTTGCTTTACTAATAGGAAAAAATGGTATAAAAAATCTCGAAAAAGAAAAACTTTCCCCTGGAAATCCGATTAATGTTATGCTCTATCAAAAAGCAGAAGATATAGAAGATGCCTTCAAAATAGTCGGAAAACCCTGTGCATTTGAATTCAAATATGATGGAATTAGATTACAAATAGGAAAAGATTCCAGTGGAAAAATAACCGTATTTACAAGAAGATTAGAAGATGTGACTAAGCAATTTCCGGAAGTGGTATCATATGTAGGCAAATATGTTAATAGCAAAACATTTATTTTAGATTCTGAAGCAATTGGTTATAATCCTAAAACAAAGAAATATCTTCCGTTTCAAAGTATTTCTCAAAGGATAAAAAGAAAATATGACATAAAATCAATGTCTGAAAAATTTCCTGTTGAATTAAATATTTTTGATATAATGTATTATAATGAAGAAGTTTTATTGAACAAGCCATTTAAAGAAAGAAGAAAGATATTAGAAAAAATAACAAAGCAAGAAAAACTAAAATTAGTCTTGGCAAGACAATTAATAACATCTGATAAAAAAGAAGCTGAAAAATTCTTCAAAGAATCTTTAGCTCAAGGCGAAGAAGGAGTTATGGCTAAGAATTTAGATGGAATCTACAGACCTGGCTCCAGGGTTGGATACGGAGTAAAAATAAAACCAACTGCAGATACATTTGATTTGGTAATTGTAAAAGCAGAATGGGGAGAAGGAAAAAGATCTAAATGGCTTACAAGTTATACAGTTGCATGTAAACATAATGATAATTTACTAGAAGTCGGAAAGGTTTCAACAGGGTTAAAAGAAAAAGGTGATGAACTTACTTTTGACTATATGACAAAAACATTAAAGGAATTAATAAAAGAAGAGAAGGGAAGAAATGTTGTTGTAAAGCCGGAGATAGTTATGGAAGTAGGTTATTCTGAAATACAAAAAAGCCCGACTTATTCTAGCGGATACGCTTTGAGATTTCCTAGAGTAATTCAGTTGCGTCCAGACAGATCAATAAAAGATATTTATACTTTAGACGATATAAAAATCGCATACAAGAAGCAAAAAAAGTAAAATTTCTCCTTATTTACGACTTAATGATAATAATCTTTAAATATTAGTAAACTTTTTAATAGAGGTAGTATCTATTATACAGAGGTGAATAACCACATCTTAGCTGAAGTGGTTAATAAAAAAAAGAGGCTGGAGGCTGATCTTAAATGATTGTTAAAGAGGAATTTTTGAGTAACTTAAGACGTGCTTTTGATCTTAATCTATATGAAGTTAGAATATGGACTGCTCTTCTCTCTCGTGGTGTCTCAACTGCTGGAGAATTATCTGATATAGGGAATGTACCAAGATCAAGAGCATATGATGTATTAGAATCTCTCGAGAAAAAAGGTTTTGTAGTGATGAAGCTAGGCAAGCCAATAAAATATATTGCTGTAGAACCCAAAGAGGTTGTTGAGAGAGCAAAGAAGCTCGTAAAAGTTGATGCAGATGATAACCTAAAAAAATTAGAATCATTAAAAGGCACACCAATACTAAAAGAATTGGATCTATTACATAAACAAGGCATTGAGTTCATTGATGTAACTGATTTAAGCGGAGCAATAAGGGGAAGACATAATTTGTATACCCATCTTGAGACAATGATAAAGAAAGCTGAAAAAAATATTACAATAATGACAACTGCTAAAGGCCTTGTTAGAAAAGTGGATGCTCTTAAGCCTGAATTAGAAAGATTAGCAAAGAAAGGAATCAAAATAAGGATAGCAGCACCAATAACTAAAGAATCATCAGCTGCTGTTAAGGATTTAAGCAAGATAGCAGAGATAAGAAATGTTAATAAGATAAATGCAAGATTCTGTGTTATTGACGGGAAAGAGCTTATG
>Ga0209542_10009823_pt1 | contig 17450 bp, 11 predicted proteins | sample RifCSPhighO2_01_FD_184028 | JGI IMG/M metagenome (GOLD analysis project Ga0209542, IMG submission 184028) | Soil microbial communities from Rifle, Colorado - Rifle CSP2_plank highO2_0.1 (SPAdes) (version 2) | ecosystem: Environmental > Terrestrial > Deep subsurface > Rock core/Sediment ...
CATCACTTCTTGGCAAGTATCAAAAAGTTTCTTTGAAATCAACGGCTCGTGCTGTCCCTCATGAATTTCCCCACCATATTTCATGAGTCCGATGTAGAAAATATTTTGTAGAATACTTTGCACATTGCTCAACGCTATCTCTTTGCCGAGATTACCGCGCAACCCCATTTCTTTGCACCAATTTGCGAGAGAATGAAGTGTGTATTCTCCGGTGGCGTACATTTCAAACATCTTGCGAACTTTCGGTGCTTTCTCACTATCAACATCTATGCCGCGTGTTTTAGCATTATTGAGGTAGCCCACCGGAGCCCAGCCGGGCCATACGCCATTTCGTATTTTTTGCCGTAGTCCACGCTTCACATTTTCTCGCAAATTATCTACAAAATATTTTGATTGTCCGAAAGCGATATTTAACATAAACAAACCTTGTGGTGTCGCTTCAAACCAAAAGGTGGGAAATTTGAGGGACTTAATCAAGCCGCGATCTACCAAGTGGATTATTTTACCGCCGTCCACACTATTTCTCGCCAATCTGTCAGGGTGCCACGAAATAATCCCGTCTGCTTTTCCTCTCTCAATCAATGACAACATTTCTGCGAATTTAATTCGCCCGGGTTCTTTTGCGGTTTTGGCTTCCTGAAAGGAAGCAACAATTTCAAGTTTTTCTTTGGCGGCATACTCTTGTAACTCTACGAGTTGCGCTTCAATACTTAAAACCTGTCGGTCATCTTCTTCGGTAGATTTTCTTGCGTAAAGTACATATTTCATATTGTTTTTGGATTAAGGATTAAAAAATTTTCTTCCCCCAAAATGCGAAACCGTGAATTCGTTTTTACCCCCAAAATTGAATACAAATTAGTCGCCGAGCGAAGCGAGGCGAACCAAAACTCTTTGACTTTTCCTACGTGGTGCAGTATTCTTGAATTAGTCCGAACGCATTTTTCCGGAAAAATCCCCCCGCGAAAATTCGGAAAGGCGGCGGAGCCGCACCGCTCAAAACCGCAAAAGAACCCGGAGAAAAACATCGGCTCGAACCATATTTTAATTTTGGGGGAAGAAAATTTTTTAATCCAAAACAGAAACCTAGAAAAAGCCCTAAAATATGGGCTTTTTCTATTTGGCTTGACTTTCAAGCCCATATATGCTATATTGGTCATAGTTATGGAATTGTAAGTCCATACCCTTGTCGCGAGGGAATCGCGGTAATCTGAACCTTGAGAGGAGAAAAGACCATGCAGACGAAAGAGTTTCACCTCGGTGATGTGTTGAGCATCACCACGGGTCGCCTCGTCTCCCCGCGACACATCGACGGGGTGTACGACATCCTGAACTTCATGACCGGCGACAACCTGTTCACGCACCAGCTTCCGCGGGCAAGCGACGAATGCAAGCCCTATCTCGTCAAGCAGTTTCCGCAACTCGCCGCCACCGAAATGGCTTCCGCGATTGCCGAACTCGGCAACGCGCTGAAGTCCAAGAGCGGGAAGGCGGAGACGGAAAAAGTCGTCGCGGACTGGCTCGCGAAGCAGGTCGCCAAGTACGGCGAGATGTTCGCGGTGAAGCCCATCCCGACCGACGCGCACGAGGTGAAGAACCCGATCGCGGAGGCCGCGGAGATGATGGGCGGACCGGAGAAGGTCATCGTCGTCAGAACCTAGCAAGCGAGCACTAGCCAATGTCTCGCACCCGAGCCCCTCGCAGAACACGTTTCTGCTTGGGGCTCTCATTTTTTCTAAAATTGAAATTTTTCTCATAATCTTATATTCTTTAGGTATTCGCTTTGTGAATTTTGGATTGAATGCCGCCAAAGAAAAACTTGCTTGCCCATCCGTAGCTGGAAGCGTAGGAGGGAAATTGTCAGCGGTGCGGCTCCGCCGCCTTTCCGAATTTTCGCGGGGGGATTTTTCCGGAAAAATGCGTTCGGACTAATTCAAGAATACTGCACCAACATTTCAATACATACATCGCCTCAATACATTGACAAGATTATTATCAATAGATACTATCGATAAGTCTTGGTAGTTATTTTCACAAAGGTGAATTGTGCTAAATCTTGATCAATATACTGACATCAAAGCTATTTGCTATAACTGCAATAGAAATGCAATTGATAGCGCATATGAGCTCGAAAAAGCTGGATGGAGATTTATTATGACAACTGGAAGAATTAGTATTTTCGGCAAACCTCGCAGTAAAAAAATTGCCGAAGAAGATCTTTTTACAGAAGATGGACTTGATTAATCAAAAAGATGAACTCTGTTCGTCTTTTTTAATTATTTATTTTGAACTAATCTGAACTGAAATGAGTATATCCTATCTGCTTAATTAATTTTTATACTAACTCGGCCTCTAGAATCAATCATATACTCAAATCCGAACGGATCTTTGGGTATTTCTTTGAGAATGCGGCCACTCACGAGTTTATCTAAACTATCCGGATAATCACCCGTCTTTTGCTTATAAATATTTGATGCCCTTTCAAGTAGTTCAATGTATTCGTAATGCAAGATATATAATCTGGCCCTCTCCCTAACTATTTCATCTCCGGAGGTTTCGTAAATAGAAATCCATATTTGTTTAGTCTGCTGACGTATATCGGAAACAGCTCCATAATTAAGTGCTATTCTTTTTACAGAATCTGGCACATTAGCTGTTCTAATAGCAATGTCAAAATATTTTATGGCATTAGTCCTGTCGTGTTTATAAATATGATAGGTAGTAGCTAAATAATAGGGAATGCGCCAATCAGAATCAGCTTCTCTTAATCCACGCTCCCCTATTTCGATCGCCTCATCAATAAATTTAAGATCCGGTAAAACAAGAACTCCAAAAGCATAGGGATAACTAAATCGAGAATCTAAATCATTTACCATCTTGAGATATTCCGAAAGCATAAGGTAATATTTTGTTCCGGGAGCAAAAATATTCTGTATTGTTTGAATCCACATTAATCCTGATGCGGCAGAATGTAGGCCCAAATCTGCCAGTTTGATTGTTTGAGTCGGCAACAGCATAGGCGGTACTTCCGAATATTTAGGACGAGTAAAATCAAAAAAATACTGCGAGACAGTAACTCCTAAAATGAGCGTAGAAAATATAATAAACTTTCTCATGAACTTAGAATTCTTTTTTCTGGAATACGAAGTGAGCTAAACATAAGGCAAGGCTGGTATATATAATCGCATATCCCATCGCTAGAATAAATTCGGTTTGCGTTATATTCAAATTATGAACCACGAGGTTGCGGATATTAAATTTCTCCAGATTGGGAAAAAGATAATAAGCTCCCAGCACTATATATTTCTGAAAACCACCTAGGTTTGCGGAATAATTAAGCATCAGGGTAAGTAAATGGCCACTATAAACTATAACAATAGTATAAATCGTTGAAGCAATAGGAGACGAAAAAGTTGAAAGAAGAATAAGAATTGATATTATAATCGAAAACTCAAAAAGCTGAAGAATCATCGCTAAAATAGACCCATAATCAACTCCTCCGCCATTAAACCAGACTACGGACAAATAAATCAGGCCCATTAAGCCAACTGTAGATGCGATACTGGTCAAAAGACCAAAAAATTTGCCTAAAATTACTTCCGAATCTTTAATTGGCTTTGAAAGAATAATATAGATAGTTTTAAACTCAACTTCTTTATAAATAAGCGAGGCCCCCAGAAAAAGCGTGATGATAAGTCCGAAAAGATATATACCAGCCAAACCAAAACTTCGGATAATAAAAAGATCTTCGCCCAAAGATAGCGAACCGATAACTGTTACCGAAAAAAGAAACAATAAAGAAAAAATAAGAATGCCGTACATTATTCTATCTCTGATAGTTTCCTTAAATGTATTTTTAGCTATAACAATAATTCTTCTCATGGATTATGATTTATTATTTATCCCTTCAACTTCTTCTATAAATCTTTCCTCAAGACTCTTGCCCCTACAAAATTCTAAAACAGGGCCGGTATATATAAGCTCTCCCCGATGAATAACTCCTATTTTATCGCAAAGAATTTCTATATCAGAAAGAATATGCGAATTAAAAAAAATAGTTTTACCTTGCGATCTAAGCCGTCTAATCATATCCTTAAGTTCTCTTCGACCAATAGGATCGAGGCCCTCAAGAGGCTCATCAAGGAAAATATATTCCGGATTATTCACGGTCGCCTGTGCAAATCCTAATCTTTGACGCATTCCCTTTGAGTAATTTTTAATAATTTTATCACGGGCATCATAGATACCTGCGGACTTCATAATTTCTAAATATTCAACCTCTGTCTTTTTATAGCTTTGCTCAAATAAATCTCCAGCAAATTTTATAAACTCAAGACCAGTCAGATATTCATAGAAATGTGGTTCTTCCGGTTTAAATCCTATTTTTTCCCGCACCGAGCTTATCTCCGGTGAATGCCCATCTATTTCAACAGTTCCCTCGTCAGGACTATTAATCCCAGTCAACATTTTTATCGTTGTCGTTTTACCAGCACCGTTAGGACCAAGAAAGCCAAAGACACTCCCCTCACTTATACTTAAGGAGAGGTTATTAACAGCTTTTTGGTCGCCATAGGTTTTAGATACATTCTTTATCTCAATCATGGAGAAATTATATATAATCACGCCATAGAATACAACGCTTGCTCATCGACGGGTGTGGCTTTAAAAATTAATTATTAGGTGTTATAATATGCTGCAAGAAGCTATTCGATAAGTCTCTTTCGTCACGAAATTACAGAATTTAGAGATAGAAAATCGGCAGATTGAGAAAGAATAGTTTATACTATTCCGACGAGATATGACGATTTTATAGCCGAAATTCTGTAATTGCAGTCGCATAAGGACTTATCGAATAGCTTCTAACCTATGGACGACCTATCCTTATCTGTCGAAAAACTACGTAATGTCGGTCCCCGCAATATCTCAAAGTTAAATAAACTGGGGATTAAAACCGTCAAAGACCTATTAAGGCACTTCCCTGTTCGATATGAAGATTACACAGAAATTATCCCCATAAACCAGGCGGAGCCGGGACAAAAAGTTAATATCCAGGGAGAGGTAATGCAAATATCAAGCAGGCGAATTTTTCCACGCAGAATGTCTGTCACAAATGCGATTGTTAGCGATTCAAGCGGAGCGATAAAAGTTGTCTGGTTCAACCAGCCCTATATAGAAAACCAGCTTATTGAGGGGACCCTAGTGAGTCTAGCCGGTAAAGTAAGCCTGAATAAGCATGGGGTCTATTTATCCAGCCCCGTCTACGAAAAAATATCTTCTTCATTTGATTCCATTCACAGTCCGCAGTCCGAAATTCAAAATTCTGGTCTGAAACACACAAGTGGATTGGTGCCTATTTATTCAGAGACCGAAGGTGTTACATCTAAATATCTCAGATTTCTTATAAAACCACTAATAGGAAATCTCGAGCTTGAAGATCCTCTTCCCAGCTCAATGCTTTCCAAATATAATTTTCCAGACATATTGAAAGCCATGGCCTCGATTCATTTCCCATCGGACTTACAAAGCGCCGAGATAGCTAAAGAAAGATTCGCCTTTGAGGATCTTCTGCTTTTTCAAATAAAAGCCCTTGTCGAACGAAGGCGGGTAAATCAACTTAAATCAGTTTCTGTTCCATTCAACCAAGAGCTTGTCCAAGAATTTATCACTCAACTGCCGTTTGAACTGACGACCGATCAAAAAATAGCTACTTGGGAAATATTGAAAGACATACAAAAAAATTATCCGATGAATCGTCTCCTCGAAGGAGACGTCGGAAGCGGCAAAACTGTTGTTGCATTAATCACCGCCTATCAGATAGCACATAGCGGACACCAGACCGTTTTCATGGCACCAACTGAGGTTTTAGCCAGACAACATTATAAAACCGTCACTTCCCTTTTTTCCGCCAAAGGCGGACCTCAGCCAGAGGCTGACCAGCCTCTGGCTGGCGCAAAAAACTCGGGCGGAAAATTTATCCATACCGCTCTCCTGACAGGTTCCGAAGCAAAACTAGATAATCAGCTAATCACAAAAAAAACCCTCAAAGAAAAGATAGCTTCCGGGCAAGTTCAAATAATTATAGGCACCCATGCTATCATTTCCGCCAAAGGCGGACCCGCCTCTAGCGGGCAAAATTCCATTAGTTTCGACAAGCTCGCCCTTGTCGTAATCGACGAACAGCATAGATTCGGTATCCATCAACGAAAAGCCTTATTAAATAATTCCGAATTACAAATTACGAATTCTGAATCAGAAAATACGCAATCCGAAATTCGTAATACCTTAATACCTCACCTACTAAGCATGACCGCTACACCTATCCCCCGCACTTTAGCCCTAACCATCTACGGTGACCTGGACATATCTCTAATAAAAGAAAAGCCAAAAAACAGACAAAAAATTATTACAAAAATTATCGGGCCGAAAGAGAGAAAAGAAGCATATCAATTCGTAAGAAGCGAGGTTAAAAAAGGCAGACAGGTTTTTGTAGTATGTCCTCGCATTGAAATCAGCGACCCAAAAAAAGAAATCAAAGTCGACGATAAACGATTAAAGATGAATATTCTATGGCAAGAAGTTAAGGCAGTTGAAGAAGAATACAGAAAATTATCAGAAGAAGTATTCCCAGATTTAAAAGTAGTTATGCTACATGGAAAGCTAAAACCCAAAGATAAAAATGAGATAATGGATAAATTCAAAAACGGTGAGTACGATATTGTAGTTTCTACATCAGTAATTGAGGTTGGCGTAGATATTCCTAACGCCAGCATCATGATGATAGAAAGCGCAGAAAGATTCGGACTTGCCCAGCTTCATCAATTCCGAGGACGAGTCGGACGCGACATTCATCAATCATATTGCTTGTTGCTATCTTCAACGACAGAAAAGTCAGTAAATCAAAGACTCAAAGCATTGGTTGAATGTGACGATGGATTTGATTTAGCCGAAAAAGATATGAAAATACGCGGTCCAGGTGAGTTTTTCGGAGTCAAACAATCTGGTTTACCTGATCTTGCCATGGCTTCACTGGCTAATGTCGATCTTATTAAAAAGGCGCGCGCAGAAGCCCGTCTCCTCCTCAAGGAAGATCCTAGCTTGAAAAACTATCCCCTTCTCAAGGAGAGACTGGATTCCTTTCAAAGACTTACTCATTTTGAATAATAATCTAGTTTCTTCAATAGAATCCTTTGCTAAGGACAAGGCTTTATTGTAAAATTGATATAGGGTCGAATAAAAAAGCATTCTTAAACAAATTACTTTTTATACTATGGGTATGAATCATTTTAAATGCTGGGTCTGGAAAAGTTTTTGGATTTTCGGCGCCCTATCTTTTGCTCTCGCCTTAACTGGTTTTGATAGAGGATATTGGCTCTGGAACGCCTTAGTATCTAGCGTATTAGCAGTATCTATCAAGTTAGACTGCCAGTCTTGTAAAGTTTGCGAATAACAACACTTGAAATAAGATATTTTATTCTCAGATTTAAAACGCCCTCAAGGGCGTTTTAAATTCCTTGCCACCATCACTTCCTGACCTTCGGTGTTACCCAAAATCCCATATACTTGCCCAGCATCAATCTTGTCTGAGCTTCAAGACCAGGTAATAGGCCGAGACCAATAGTAGTGACGGGGAATAATATCCACTGAAGAATCATCCAAAGATATTTAAATTTTCCAAATTTTGGTGGACGAGGCGGAAGTAAGATAATTGACAAAACTGCAGTAGATATCAAACCAACCATTGAAAGAGTCATGATGGCTCGGGTGATATAGGGCAGATTGAAAGATAAAATAGTTTTATTAAATTCGGATCCACCGACAATTACCGGTAACCAACCAAGTAGAAATATGATAATGGCATTAGTTGCCCAGGAATGAAATCCCTCGACTATCATAAATCCATAACGCCATTTTTTAAATCGCGGTATATTTATATTTTTTATAAATCCAAAAAGAAAATATGGAACATTCTCAACCCCATAGCCCCACCGACGTTGTTGTTTGTAGACATTTTTAAAGGTCTGCCATGTTGTATGAGCCACATTGGCATCCATTGATACCGGATAATACATGGGCACAACCCGATAATCCCCGTCGTATCTTAAAAAGCACTGCCAAAAAATACGGGAATCCTCTGAAACCATATTTTTCTGCCAATAACCCACGTCAACCAATGCTTGCCACGGCATTGAGTGAGATGAAAATGTAGTCGCCGTTTCATGTTTTTCTTGCTTAATGGTATGCCAAAAAGTAGCTGAGAATGCTACGACCCTAGCAAAAGAGGGTGCCTCCCAGATGTTATTTATATATAGAGGTATGGGCTGATAAGAAGCTCTTAGCGGATTATGGGTAGTTAAGAATGTATAAGTTAGCACACCAAAATAATCAGAAAAAACAACAGTATCAATATCTAGATTAGAAACTAAAATATTGGAATATGGAATTTCAGATGAATTAATTAGTTGCTCTCTAATAACCTCTGCGGCGTAAGCGGTATTAGAGCCCTTACCAGGTATCTCATCCAAAAGATTGGCAGGATGCATAATTGAAAGAAAGCGAAAAAATTTGCCCCCATAAGCCTTCTCAATCTCGCGAACAGTAATCTCAGTAGCCTCCCCTCCCCTTTCCTCCCAACACAAAACAACTATCATTTTTTCTTTGGGATAGTTCGTTCTTAATAGTCCCTCTATTGATGCGGTAACTAGGGAAAAATCTTCTTTATACAACGGCAAAAAAACTAAATGATAGATATCGTGCCAAGACTTAATAGTTGATAGCTGGTAGTCGCTAGTTGGCAGTTGATTCAATTTTTCAAGCCAATTTACTCTAAGATTCTCCTTTAGTTTGTTATACGATATTCTAAGGTGGAAAGATAAATATATGGTCTTAATAAACCAATAGACATCAAATAATATTATAAAAACGGCTACAAAAACCGGGGCAACAAAAGACAAAACAATAATTAAAATTAGAGTCACCCAAGCCAAAACCCCCGGCATCATTTCAAAAGCCCGGTAAATCTTTCTGTCGCGGGTATCAGATAAATCTCCCGCCCGTCCAATATGAAGGTAAGGATACATTCCTCTCTAAATTAATCACAAAAATATGATTTTAACAACAAAAAACCGGCCACTAGGCCGGTGTTTCATTAGTAAAGGCTATCTCTATAACTTCTTCGATACGACTTGCATAATAAAATTTTAGCTTATCCTTTATCTCTTCTGGAATATCTTTGATGATATTCCTCTTATTCGATTCAGGTAGAATAATTTCTTTTATTCCTGCCCGCTGAGCGGCAAGAATTTTTTCTTTAACCCCACCTATCGCCCTAACTCGACCCTTAATGGTAAGCTCTCCGGTCATTGCCAAATAAGGTTTGCATAATTTATCAGTCAATTCTGAATAGATTGCGGTTGCCATTGTAATTCCGGCTGACGGACCATCTTTCTCAATTCCTAAATCTGGAACGCTTAGGCAAAGCAAATCGTTTTTGAGCCTATCCATGGCTTGCTTATCATTTCTAAGTAAATTTTTGACAACGGTGAGAGCATTATGGTTGGCTTCCTGAAATACTCTACTGAGATTACCCGTTTGAGATATGTCTTTCTCTGTACGAATATGCGGGGTCAATTCAGCATGAATATACAAAATTTCTCCGCCAACCTCTGTCCAGGCTAGACCGATTGCCTCACCGATTTCTACCACGTTAACTTGCTCATGATCTCTGGCTAATCCAAGCAGCTCTTCAATCAACTCGTCCGTTATTAGTAACTTAGTCTGTCTCTTATCTTCGGCTATTTTTAGATATCTTCGGTTCCATGCGGATAAAAATCGATAAATCTCTCTTTTTAATCCCCTGACGCCAGCTTCTCTTGTATAGCCACTAATAAGTTTCGATAGCATTCTGTCAGGGTCATTATCGGGATATACAATTTCAACTTTATCTCCCGGAAATCCTGTCTCTGCTATCTGTTCCGGTATAAGATATTTCTTGGCTATTTGTATTTTTTCAAATTCAGTATAGCCGGCTATAGGGATTATTTCCATACGATCCATAAGGGCATGGGGAATACCGCTAGCCACATTGGCTGTACATAAAAATAATATTTCAGATAAGTCATACGGTACATCGACATAATTATCCCTAAAAGAATGGTTCTGTTCCGGATCAAGAACTTCAAGCAATGCGGCCGCAGGATCACCGTGTCCATCTTTACTTATCTTATCAATCTCATCCAGCATGAATACGGGATTTTTTACTCCGCTTCTTTTGAGCTGTTCAATTATTTTACCCGGAACTGCTCCGATATATGTACGTCTATGACCCCTTATCTCCGCCTCGTCCCTAATTCCTCCTAAAGATAACCGGATAAATCTACGCCCCAATGATTCGGCTATAGATTTACCAATCGAGGTCTTTCCGACTCCGGGAGGACCAACAAAACATGGAGTTGGACCCTTGCCACGAGGATTAAGAATTTTGGCAGTAAGATAGTTATAAATTCTTTCTTTGATTTTTTCCATGCCATAATGACTTGGACCCAATATGCTTTCTACTTTTACAATATCAGTTTCTTGCTGACTAGTGACACAGGAAAAAAGACTCAAAAGCACATCGGTATAATTGAGATGAGTAGACCAATCAGAACTAGACCTTTCGGGAGATCCAATAACCTTTAAGTGTTCGAATGTACTTATAAGAGCTTTTTGCCCTTCGGGATTAATAGTACTCTCTATCTCTTTATATCTTTTCCATCGCTTTGCTATTTCAGGATGAACATTCTTATTAGAATCATCGGGTGATTCGCCGGGATTATCAGAGGTAGATTCATTTTTTACGATAGATTGATTTTTACGTTTCGGAGCGGCTATTATTTTAGATTTTTGCTCTTTAACAATCTCAATATTCTTAACAATCAAATCTATGCAGATAAAAATTCTTGAGCATAAAGATCTTTGCTCAAGAACATCTTTTATGTATGCGTAATTTTTATACGGTAAAACATAGATAATTTCCCATATTATACTGTCTATATCATTTCGTTGATATAATTTAGAGTCTTCGAACTGATCAAATATATCATTCCATAAATCAAGATCCAGATCCATAAAATCCATACATCTATCAAATAGAATATATAATAAACTTTTCATACGACTAAATATCAAAACCAACTTAGTCTCAAGGTCGGGCCTGACAACTCCATTAATAAATAGATTGTCACGCTCATCTTCAATACGCTCTCCTAAAATAGCCGTCCAATAATCTATTCCTGGCTTAATTCTCTTCATAGTCTTTAGTTCAGCCCTATACTGTCCTTTAAGGAAGATTAAAGGCTCCGAACTATTTACGCTGATAACATCTGCAACAATACCTACTAAATAAGAGGAGGATGCATTTTGAGTTTTGTAGTTCACAGCTACAAATAATCGCTTTGTCTTCAGCTGACGAATCTCTTTGAGTAATATGGGATAAGCCTCCATGCTCACCACTCCAGCCATTTTAGGAAAAATTGTTTCTGAAACACTTACCTCAATCATCGGCAATTCTTCCGATAGACCAGTGAGTTCCCTAGACATGTGGTTTCTCCTTATTTTAAAAGAGCATAGATTTGAACCCAGTATAAACAAATGGATAGCAAAATCAACTACAAAAAAGCAGCGTTTAAGCTGCTTAAAATTAACTCATCTGTGCCTGATTATAAGACATAGAAATAATTTAAGAAAATTTTTCTACTAATTTCTTTTCTATAACGTATAAACAAACCTCTTTAGCTCCCTGTTCTGTATATCCAAATCTCCTTACAAGATTTTTAATCATATGAGCGACGTGTTCTCTGATTCGTATATCAAAAACCTCAAATTCCTTAATTCCGAAACTCTTTATCGCTTCTTCAAAATTGTTATTTTCAATAAAAGGTTCAAGAGCTCTTTCTTTTAAATTTCTGGCATAAGTGGCGAAGAGTTTTTGATATATATCCGTTTCTTTTATTACCTTGCTGGGCTCCTGAGCATTAGACCCAACATATTCCTTGTGAGTCTCCAGGGCTAACTTAATTGTATCACTATCATCAAGATTCTTACCGGCAAGAAATATGCCTACCATCTTCAGAAAATCTAATGTGACTTCAAATTCATATCCAGTCCACTTGCATTTAACTTTTTGTCCAATATCGTAGTTAACTGCCCAAAGATAATGCAAAATATTTCTAGAAACCTGATCCTCATTATAGAAATATAGGGCTTCTTTAACTTGATTTAAGACTACATAATTATACCATCTTATAAGAGAGCCGATGAAATTATCCTGAATCCTATCGTCTCTCTCCTCCTTTGGAATCTTCTTGGTAAAATAGTTTACGACGTTAGCCATATTAATAAGATTAGACCTATTTCCATACATACTAAAAAAATCTCCAAAATGCCTTATTGCTTCTCTGCCGGAAAATCCAGCTCTACCCTCATTCTCTCCCCACTTAATCAACTCTCGTCTGATTGAGGCCGTTAATCCTCTTCTATCTTCTTCTGATAACCATGGTGGAATAACTCCGCCGTATATCTCCATTCTCAAGAGCAGGCCTGATTCATCACAATATTTTTTATATTTAGATATATTCTTAATCCATTCGTTCAGTGGCTTGCACTCGACATTCATTCTTGAAGCCACTATTACTCTTGCAAAATTTTCTAAAACTCCCGGTAAGAAATGTTCATCAATATGCCGCCCAAAAGTACTGCGATAAATTTTAACTTCGGTCGGAACGTCTAAAACAAATGGGATTGCGTTATACTGGATTCTTCCCTGAAGCGATCTTGCCGACTCTTCTTTTTCTAATTTTCCCCTATCTTCCGGGTTCATAAGGGCAAGGAAAAGAGAGCTAGTTATTTCTTCCAATGTTCCATTAACCTTCAGCACGCCTTCCGATACAATATTATGCAACGCACGAAATCTCACTTCATTTGCGCCTTTAACGTCCATAAGAACATATATTCCATTGTTAGTTCTGGCATGTTGCGAGAAAACATATTTTACAAGATTAGCTCCAAAAATTTTATCCAGCTTAGCTTGAATCTGCCTATCAGTTGCGACAATATCTTTTATAACTTCATCGCCCGGATTAAAGACACTAATGCCTTCGCCTAAGCGCCGGTCAAATTTATAATGACGCACCTTGACCATTTCCAAAACTTTTTCAACCGATTTTATCTCTTCTAGATTAAACAGAGCCCAAAAAATAGATTTACAAATAGTACAGGCCTCGCCATCAAACAGCCATTCATATTCCTTGCTAGCCGAAAGCTTGAATTTAAACTCACGGGCTTCGGTCGTATCTTCGGATAGTAATCTGTTCAAAAACTCAGCACGTACGTCCTTAGGAATAAGTAATAGCGGATGATCATGACTCGGACAGGGAACCTTTATTTCTCGATCCTTCTCTAGTTTTATATCCCAATAAACTTCGAAACATTGTCCTTCTCTTGTATTGGTGTAACTTTCAAATGCCCGCAAAAGATTATCAAGAAAAGTACTTTTTCCGCAACCTGAAGGACCTTCATATACATAGATGCGATTTTGCTCAGATCCTCGTCTCGATGCCCCTGCTTGCCTAATGAATCGATTAGCAAAGAGCCTATCGGGGAAAAATGGATTGTTAGTTCCTTCGTTGAAAATCTTTGAATAATCATAATTCACAAAACCAATACTTTGAGGGTCGTCAGGATATTCATCTTCTTCTTTAATCACGTAATCCCTAATCATGTCGTGAAATAACTGAAAAATGTTACGTAAAACTCTTTGCGGTTCTTCTCTGACAATTTCTGCAAATTCTTCAAAACTTAGTATGGGATTCTTCCCTCTTCCATCAAGCTCAGTCTCTAAAAATTTTATCGCTGATCTTGTCGTATTATCCATGATTAGGACCCCTCTTCATCGCTAGAAATGACTTCTCTGCCCATACTCTGATCTTTACATGTATAAACAACTCTGAGCTTCTTATATTTAGGCTCATAATTAGAATCGATAGCAAGTATTTTAGAATCCGTGTCATTAATCTCAAATTCAGTAGTTTCAAGCTTTACTGTACCCCCAAAAAGAAAAGCAATTCCTTTTAAAACCGGAGGAACATATCTTGTATACAATGTCCGACCTTCAAAAACATGGTTAAGATACAGAGCACCCTCCTCGTCTCTAATTTCTATATTGGGAGGATGATACAACTCATCATTAATCATTCTACGATAATCTTTCCCGTTTTTTGATTTAATATAATATTCAATTGTAAATTTGTCGGGATTGAATCGCTGACCAACAACAAAAAGCTTATACCTATCAACAAAATCCTGAAAATCTCGATCTGAGAGCAGGTTGACTAACATATAATCATTTAGGTTTGTCCTCGCCTCAAAAAGCGCTTTTCTTCCAGCTCCCTCCTCGGGTCGCCTATCAAAATTCTTTCTTGCTTCCAAGCTCATTAGCATTTGATATTCGCGAGAAAACCTTCCTTTTTCGGCCATTTCTTCAATAAACTCGAGAAGGCATTTCCCAACCACATAGGGATTAATCGAAAGTCTTTTCATGGCAATAACCCCGGCATTAACATCAGCAAAATCAACTTCATGGGATTTTATTCTTGGATCAGAAATATATAACCTTTCGTGCCATAAACTTGCCCAACCCTCATTGATAATTTTTGTTCTAATTTGCGGTTGAAAATACAGTGAAGTTCTTCTAACTACACCTATGATATCTTTCATCCATCTATTTTTATCCCGATTCATGAATTCAGAATGCTCTAACAAATATTCAAATACATCTTTAGTCTTAGGATTTTTCTTTCTCTGATTTTTTTCAAACACATCATTAAATTCAGGAAATTTAGCCTTAAACTCGGAGTCATTAAAGAAAATTTCATCTCCTCTTTTTTCGCCGTGATTAGACTTAAGGACATTAAATCGATCAATCTCATCATAATAGAACTTTATCTGTATAAATCCCCTATCGATATGTTCTCTTAGAAATTCTCCGAAGTAAAATTCAAATTTTCCAGAGAAATTACCCAATATGCTTTGTGCTTGAATCACGCTCTCTCCTTCAAGCTCCGGATAATAACCAACCAAATTATCTATACCTCTGGCAAATTCTATTACGTAATCAACCCACCTTCTTTCGGGTCCCAATTCGTTACGAGTTCTTTCTATAAGTCTTTTGTCAGCTAAAGCCTCTCCGCAGAAATCTCCATTCCATGTATTTTTGAAGAAAACGTTATTCTGAAAAAAGTCTATATGAAATAATACGTGATAAAAGATCATCACATTAAGCCAATCAGCATTATTATCATTGTAGAAAGATATGGCTGGTCGGGTATTTATAACCGTTTCATAGGGGTTGCTTGGCCTTGCATTATAGGTCCATTCATTTCCAACTACCTCTACCTCCAACGGCCAGTAATCATAGAGGGTAGGAATCATTATTTTAGGACTAAGTCTTAATAAATCCCTGTTTGTTACAATATATTCAAGAGTATCACCCTGAATAGTTAATCCTTCTCGAGTCGCCCTAACTCGACATTCTTCCATAATGCCTTTACTTTTCTGGTCAACTAGCTTCATTTTTCACCTATTTTTTAATGTTCTTTTCCTCAATCTACAGAATTTTCAAAAAAATACAAGAAAACAAAAAGCGGACAATAAATTGTCCGCTAGCATTCTATAATTTTAAGATATCAGCTTCTTAACAGTTTCCTCATTAGCATCATCTGTCACTCCAGAGCTAGACATAATCTGTGCCCGGAAAACATCTTCTCTGTCCGGAAAACCACCGGCTTCTATATATTCCTCATATGTTGTCTTTCTTTCAGGAGAATACCTAAGAATGGTAACGCCCATACGGTTAGCGTATCCTAGAATTTTCTCTATTTCTGCTATTGTGTCGATTTCTGTACCACCGTCATCGCCGTCAGTGCCCTGAAAAACATAAATATTATAATTCTTAGCAAGGCCCTCGCTTTCGACTATATCGTTAATCTTTTTAAGACCAGAAGATATGGCGGTTCCACCGGCAGTATTAATCACGAAATAGGCCTTCACCGGAACTTCCTTAGCTGAAAGATCATGGACAATAAATCTTGGAATAACTAATTTTTCATACTTAAATAAAAGCCATGAATAAATCATCAAATGCTGTTCGACGACTATCTTAGTTGGATCACCGCTCATAGAGCCGGAATAATCTCTTAAAAAGAAAACTATTGCCTGAGATTTCCAGACTCGTTCACGAGAAAGAACCCGATAAATCTTATCATGAGGGCTAACAATAAGCTTTGTCGTATCAACGTTCTTCAAGTCAAGCCGACCTAATATTAAGTTAGTCCTAACAATTCTTCTTAGAGTCTGTTTTTTATCTAAAAGCTGTCCAGATCTTCTATGTCTATCTGTTAGATCATATACATATTCTTTTGTTGGAACCCTCTTGTTTTTTTCTTTAAGGTTGGGTAAGTCCCATTTTTCCGTAAGCTCTTTACCTAGCTGATAAGCTTCGGTTTCAATACCATGTTCACCCTCGCCCTGACCAGCTCCACCATCATCATTATTATCGCCATTATCGCCATCACCATCTCCAAAGAGATCTCTTTCCCCGATAACATTGCCAACTTCACCATCACCATGCCCAGCTTCATCTCGACCGTGCTCGTTATTGGGCTCAAAATTACCATGAATAAGCTTCTCTTCTTCAATGTAGGGAATGGCAATAAATCTTCCATTTCCCACTAATATCCGGCGGAATCTTATTCTTTTATTAAATCCATCCGCTTCCCTTCTCTTATCTATCTCTAAAAGCCTGTCGAGAGATTTAGTAGACATATAAACATTCCTTAATTCTCATCGTCTTTTTCACAGAAATATTCTATCGTCTTAGTGGCACAGGTTCTGCAATAACCAAGCTCATTAGAAAGCATGGCCTTAACCATTTTGCTATAAATCATTTGGCATTCTTCATTTTGCCTATTAGCCAAAGCACCGATCAAACTACCCTGGCCGGCGACATCTGATTCAAGTCTTACTTCGATTACTGCGTTAACCAATTTTTCATTATCCATAAAATCAAAATTGGGCTCCGAACCTAAAGTTACTTTCTGGGTATAGATTTTACGGATTGTTGTTCTAAAGGCCTCTTTCTGCTCTTTATTATTTAAGCCCATTCTTTTTTCGATACTATCGATATATTTAGAATCAATTTTAATTGATTTTACATCTCCCGTTTGCGGATCCTTATATCTTAGGGTGTTGTCCGGACCCATTTTATCAGAATCTATTACAATAATCATATTTAAGTCTTGTCCAACGCACAATGACACCCAAATCAAGGGTCATTCCAACACAGAAAGGAGCCGAAAGCTCCCTTAAGTGAACGGCTCGTCGTATCATGTCGATATATGACTATGGATATGAACGACGAG
>Ga0209542_10009825_pt1 | contig 17449 bp, 14 predicted proteins | sample RifCSPhighO2_01_FD_184028 | JGI IMG/M metagenome (GOLD analysis project Ga0209542, IMG submission 184028) | Soil microbial communities from Rifle, Colorado - Rifle CSP2_plank highO2_0.1 (SPAdes) (version 2) | ecosystem: Environmental > Terrestrial > Deep subsurface > Rock core/Sediment ...
CCGCTTCCACAGACAGGTGGTGTTTGTGTGAAAGCTGGAGACGATATACGAACATTAAACCTCCCTCGTATTGAGGAATTTGCACAAGGGAAGTCATGTAGTGGTACGATTGTTTCGGCAAAAGGACCAGGAGAGATTTGTTCTGCGTATCCTTCAGATTGTGTCCCGCCAGGATGGTCGAAAACTACCACGTGTGTTGAAACACCCGAGTCGGTAGGAAATCGCAATTCGGTTAATCCTCTCAAATCGCAGTGTCCTTCAAACGCACATTACGTACCGTTTATTGAAGCATGTGTGCCCAATTATACTCCGACTGAAAACATCATGAGTTCGGGTGGTTTTATTGAGTCTGCGTGTCCTGCAGGATATCATAGAAACTATGCGGGAGGTGCATGTATGCCTGACTATACTGGGGGAGCAACGATAACGAGTATCACGACAACATTTAGCTCATATACTTTGCCACCTCTGACGCAAACACCAGGCACATACCCGAGTCCTTTTTATTCTCCTATCAAATGTGCTCCACAAACTCATTGGGTTCCTGAACCAATTAACCAACAAGGAGGATATTGTGCGCCGGATAATTATACTTACGGAGGAGGAAGCTCAAATGTTTCTTCCGGGCAACTGTCGTGCCCACCACCTGCCAGTGGTTGTAGTGGCGGCACAACATGGGATACAGGAACCTGTACATGTAAACCTGCTTGTCCCGCGGGAACTTCATGGACTGGCGGGTATTGTATGCAAGATACGGCTGGTACATCTTATAGTAGTGGAAGTAATAGTGGATCTTCATGTCAGTCTCCGAGTAGCGGGTGCGGCGCAAATAAATACTGGGATTATACCTCATGTGTGTGTCGTGAGTCAGGAAGCTATCCTTCATCATGTGCGTATCCGTCAGGAGGATGTGAAAGTGGAAAATATTGGGACAACGGTAGCTGTTCATGCAAATCATCAAGTTCTGGCACTGGGTCAACAGGAACATATGAGACATCCGGGACATCGACGTCTTCAACCTCGGGTTCATCAAGTTCATCAGGATCTAGTTCTCAACCTCCATCAGGATATGGGAGTTGTCCATCAGGACAATACTGGAATGGCAGTGCATGTATGACATCAACGAGTGAGACAAGTAGTTCAAATACAAGTGGCGGGACGAGTTCATCGTCGTCAACGAGTACTACTACTTCTCCTCCACCATCAACTGAAACTCAACCTCCTCCACCATCAACTGAAACTCAACCTCCTCCACCATCAACTGAAACTTATTCTCCCCCTCCTTCAACTGAAACTCAACCTCCTCCACCATAATCTGTGATGTACTTAACAGCAGATTGGTCATTTTGGAGAGCTGTTTTTTTACCCATTACCTCCATGGTTTTTTCTTCTTTTATGTTCAACATTTTCCAAAAGCTATTCGGTCGGTTATGATACGTTTTGCCGCCAAAGAAAGCGCAGAGCTTACGGTATGTTCTCCATACATATCATTAATATGGTCAACAGCATCCGTGACTGCGTGTAGTTTATTCCTCTTTTCATCAAAAAGACCCATCTGTAAACTATGTCTTTCAATAAGATGAAATGATCCGACTGAAAGTTTACGCACTGCTTTTCCTGCGGGTTTCTCCCGCATAATTTCTACGGCGTGTGCAAAAAATTCCTTCACAGCTACAAAGGGTTGGGGAAAGGTTTTTGATGTATGCCATACGGTATGATCTGCAAAGAAAAAACAGAGAGATACTCCTTGCGTCGCATATCCGTGTTTTCGCAGTCTCCTTACCACTTTTTCACATAAGTGTATGAGAAGAGAGGAAATTTCCACATATGAGGAGAGTGGCTTTTGGGAGGTATATTCATGAGAGAAACTTTTTCGCTTATGACACGTATCATCTATTTCCCACCCGCGAAGTTTCATATACCACAAATAACCAGTAATACTCTTGAAAACCTTGTGTCGAAGGAGACAGTAAGGTGCATATAAAAATTGAAGAGGAGTGAAAATATTATATGAGGCGAGTCGCATACTGTTTGCTGTATTTATGCCGGGAAGTTGGCGCAGTGTAAGAACAGCATATGTTTGCTTCACGTTTTTACTATTTAACACGTATAGTCCATCGGGTTTTTTGAAGGAAGCGGCAATTTTTGCAAGAAATCGGTTTGTGGCAATGCCAACACTTCCCGTGATCCACTCTCCGATATCACGGCGTATATCCTTTTTTATTGATTGCGCAGTCAGAATAAGAGTTTGTTCAGATACGTCTTCTCTGTGTGACATATCAAGAGCTACTTCGTCAATAGAATAAGGGAATATGTGCGGGGAGTATTGCCTACATATTTTTATAAATCTATCATGTACGTCTCGAATGAGTGCAACATTAGCTGTTTGTGTGATAAGGCGAGGACACAGGAGTCGAGCATCGCTGACCTTCATGCCTGTTTTGATGCCATATTTTTTTGCTTCTTTTGAGGGTGAGAGAATACAACTGTTTTCCTGTGCGTAGGCGACGATTGCAAGAGGTTTGCCGCGCAAATGCGGATATGATTGTTGCGTGATGGTCGCAAAACACGAATCAAGATCAATATAAAGCAGAGTAGGCGAGCTTTGATTAATCGGTGTTTCCATCATATACTTCCTCAAGTGTCCACTCCAACGATTCGGTATCGAAACACAGTCTGAAATCCATTTTTTCACTACTCAAATGAAAGATATGAAAAAGTGTTCGCCCTTTTCTTATCGCGTGGTGGTAATTGTATTTGGTGAAGATATATTCTCTTGCCTGCCATTTCATTTTCCTCGGCGTTGAGGATAAAGATGGTCGGTAGATAACCACGACACTGACTTTCTCGTATACAGGAATGTTCATATGATGTTTTAGTAAACTATCGTTTACCATCATAGTAAACATTTGTTTACTTTGTCAAGGAGGAAAAAATACTACTTGAAAGTGTTTATATATTCTTGTTATTCTCATATGTAGAAGTCTGTTTTCATATGAAAGGAGGTGAAAGAAGATGAAGATGACCACGCTTGATACAGTTGCAGTCGTCCTTATTGTTGTGGGTGGGCTGAATTGGGGATTGGTTGGACTTTTCAACTTTAATCTCGTGTCGATGCTTTTTGGTGAAATGACATTACTGACAAAATTGGTATACGATGTCGTTGGCATATCGGCACTTTATTTGGCAGTAAAGATGTTGACGAAAGGAGAGAAATAGAAGGCTCGTTATGTTGTTGGGAAATGACATAGGTGAAAAAGAGATAAAAGGAATTCAATATAATCTGTAAAAATAGTATACATAAGGAATATGCGTAAAAGAAAAAAACAAGTGCAAAGAGTAAAATATCTTTCAGAAAAGAGAAAAAGAATATATGCGCTCTATGCAATTATTCTTGGAATGTTTGTTGGTGCTGTTGTAGTGTCATTTTCTACCAGAAAAAGAATCTCTGCTGCGTTTGACTATCAACAAACCGATGTACTGGAAGAAAGCCAACGGTATGTTAAATAACCATGAAACCATCATATAAGTTTTTTATTTTTATTTTTCTAAGTACTATTGCCGCGTTGCTTTTTTTGACGACGTATATCTTCGTCTATAAAACAAAATATCAACCTTTTACTGATACGAAAGAGGTAAAAAAAGGGAACGTACTCGCAGGTACTTCTTCATGTCCTTCTCCAGTTGGCAATGGAAGAATTGTTTCAATCCCGACAAGCCTCGGCTGGGAACAAACAGTAAATACGCTTAAGGCAGGAGATGTGGGTATGTTTTCTGCAGGCACTTACGTGTCAACGATCGGTAGTAAATATTACATTACGCTGAAGGGCACGTCAAGCGAGCCCATTGTTCTTTGTGGGGCGGGGTATCTCGAAAGTATTATTGACGGACAGAAAAAAGGATACGCTATGAGACTTGAGGGGGCGGAATATGTCATGATTTACAATATGCAATTCACCAACCCTTCTCCAATTGGTAATCCGCTTGATCCAGACGATCCTTCGTATACCTATGTGGGTAGTGGTTCTCGCAATCATCTTGATCCCAAAGACCCAGAGTATAGTACCTTGGCTGAAGGACTGATGATTGCCGGTGGTTCTCGCGAAATTACCGTGCGTGACTCCTACTTTCACGATATAGCAACCCGCGGCATACAAGTAGGTGCAGGTGGGGTGTCGGGACTCACGATTGAGCGCAATATATTTGTGCATGTTGGGGATGATAGCGCATCCGGAGATATATCGTATGGCAATGGATCAACGAGAGCAGTCATACGAGAAAATCTTTTGGGAGGAAATGTTGATGGAGTAGTATTTACTGCAGGCGTTGGAGCTGAAAACCTCGTTGAGCGAAATCTCATTGTTTCACATAATTGGGAAGATGGGATTGATATAAAGAGTCATTGGCAAAGGGGTACGGAAAATCCATGGAGTATTATCCAACACAATGTAATTTATGCCCAGTTGGCGCGCTTTTCTGGAATTACGGTACAAAATAGTTCTGATAATATCAAAATTTACGGAAATATTATTCATGGTCATGCCGGTCAAGGGGATCCCACGAAAAATGTTTCTCTATGGCTTCATGGTCGCACGGAAGATGGACTAGATCCTTCTTCTCCTTTGGCCCCGGTTGAACATATTGAAGTGATCGGCAATTGGTTTGACACCTATACAGTTCCCGGTAGAGGTTTTCAAATTTCTCAAACAAGTGACACTACGCGGCAAACAATCGTACGAGACGTAAAAATTATGCACAATATCTTTACTGGCTATAACCGACCCATCTATCTTACGCAAGCGTATGAGACGCACTTCTACAACAATATTTTTGATGCTTCAACCTATACGATCACCGAACCCCAACCGTTTTATGTCAATACGGTCACTACCCAAATCACGGTTTCCAATGATTTGTATAATATATATACTCCATGGATAACTGATACAAAAGCCTTAATTGGACAACCGCTGTATGCTACTTTACCAATTGATGTGTTGGCTGCTGGTTCACCAGGGAAAGATCAAGCAGTGCTTATTCCCAACTATGATTACGGAAAAGATATAGGGCTTCCCGTGTGGCCCTATACATTGACTCAACTTGAACCATCTATCCTTGCGGAGCTTGAAAAAGTATTTGCAGAGGCAGAAATCAAAAAAGTAATGGAACAAGGAGGACTCACCTATTCCAAAACAATTTCACCTACTCCAATTCCTTCTCTTGTGCCTCCACAAATTGTTATATCGAAGCTCGCAGATACAGCAAGAGCCCAACCTGGCGATACCATCACTTATACTATTTCTTACGAAAACACGGGGCAGTCAACCGCACAAAATGTAATAATTACTGACGTTTTGGTTTCCGGTGTGACATACAGTATTGGTAGCGCAGTGGGAGGGAGCTATGATGATGCGACGCGAACGCTCACGTGGAATATTTCATCACTTGCTCCAGGGGAAAAAGGAACGGTACAGTTTCAAGTAAAAGTTAACTGAAATTCCCATTAATACGTATAAAATTTCACTGCGTATGCTACCAATGCGATAGCAGCAAGGATCAAAAATACAACCCCTACTTGCATGATGGCATTATTAGTTGACGTATGATTTTTTCTTTTTTTCATATTTCAATAATAATATCTGTAAAATGTATAAAAGTGAACTCTATGTCTAGACTAGGGTATTTTTGTGCATTTGTCAATATGTAAAAAAGGGTTGACTTTTTGTTTTTTCTTGTGTATAATAACCCCACAATAAACGCAAAAAGTATCTCACTTTAGTGAGAAAAACTTTCCTAAAAGGTCGTTTTAGACGGCCTATTTATTTTGTTCTATAGGAAAAATTCTTGTAAGTTGCGTACCACCAACTGCTGATGGGCAAAGCTACTCCTCTTCACAAAAATTTGAAAAGTACCAAAGATCACAACAAGACAGGTACGCATAGAAAAAGGATATTTCTAGGGAAAAAAGATGCTATCGAAGGACTTGATTTTATCGAGATCCAAAAAAAGTCATGGGAAAAATTTCTCACAAAAGGTCTCAAAAGCGTACTATACGAGTTCTTCCCAATAGAAGATTACACAAAGAAGAATTTCGTTCTTGAACTTGAAAATGTATACTATGGAGAACCTCGCTACAGCCTTGAGGAATGTATTGAAAAGAAACTCACCTATTATTTCCCCGTCTACGTGAAGGTCAAACTCATCAATAAACGGAAAAACACGGAAAAAAAGCAAGATGTCTATTTTTTCAATCTGCCAAAAATGACCGAAAAGGGGACGTTCATCATCAATGGTATTGAGCGGGCAGTCATCAGTCAGATTGTGCGCTCACCCGGCGTGTACTTCACGGCAGAGATTGACAAAACCACGGGAGCGACAGTGTATAACGCAGAAATACGGCCTTATATTGGTTCATGGATAGACTTCGCTATCTCGAAAAATAATATCATTGAGGCGAAAATCAATAAAAAGCGGAAGTTTTTGGCAACATCGTTCATCCGCGCTTTTACCGATCTTTCTGACCAAAACATTATTGATCTTTTTTCAGATCTTGACAAAGAATTGGTCAGTAAATTTATCGTATCAACGCTTAATAAAGATTCATACAAAACTAAGGACGAGGCAGTGATTGAGATGTACCGGAAACTCAAGCCCGGTGAACCTCTGATTCTCAAAAATGCCTATGATACGCTCCAGAATCTTTTTTTCAATGTCAGGCGATATTCGCTTGCTGATGTGGGTAGATATAAAGTCAATAAAAAATTGCAGCTCTCTGTCCCGGTAGAAAAAGAAAATTTCATTATAAAACTTGAGGATATTATCGGAACGATCAAGTATTTGATCAACCTAACCGTAGGAAAAGGCCAATTTGATGATATTGATCATCTAGCGAACCGACGAATCCGGACAGTTGGTGAACTTGTTGAAATGTATGGCGTGCGAGTGGGTATGCTTCGTACAGAGCGTGAGATCAAAGAGCGGATGAGTATGACGATGTCTGATGCAGATGTTCTACCCTCCCAAGTGATCAACAGCAAGTCACTCATGGCTGCCGTTAATTCATTCTATCGTACAAGCCAACTTTCTACTATTATTGATCAGACCAATCCACTCTCCGAAATTGATAATTTACGTCGTTTCACGGTAGGTGGACCAGGTGGGATTGAAAAAGAAAGAGCTTCATTTTCGATCAGAGATATTTCTTCTTCTCAATATGGGCGAATCTGTCCCATACGATCGCCCGAAGGTCCCAATATTGGTGTCGTGACCTATATGGCGCTTTATGCGCGTTTGAATGAATATGGTTTTTTGGAGACGCCGTATAAAAAAGTGGCAAAACACGAAGTCGGTGGTCAAACAAAAGCACACGTCACCAATGAAGTAGTATATCTTCAGGCAGATGATGAGGAAAATTATTACGTTACTCACAACAGTGTTGTCACTGATGAAAAAGGAAACATTCTTGACGAGCGCGTGCCTGCGCGTTACAGGGGCGAAATGGTTGAAGTCTCTGCTTCAAAAGTGGATCTCATAGACGTATCTCCCCGTCAAGTAGTGGGGGTTGCAGCTTCTCTCATTCCTTTCCTACAGCATGATGATGCAAGCCGAGCTCTCATGGGTACGCACATGTTATGTCAGGCAGTGCCGCTGGTTAAGCCGCATGCGCCCTTTATTGGTACGGGTATTGAAAAAAAACTAGCTACCTCTCTCGGGAGGACCATATACGCGAAGGAAGATGGAGTCGTTGAGTATGTCGATGGAGAAAAAATCTCTATCAAGAATACTTCTGGAAAGATAACAACGTACGTACTTGATCGGTTTAGAAAAACAAACAAGGATGTCATTTTCGATCAGAAACCGCGCGTTTCCTTGAAAACACGAGTAAAAAAGGGAGATATAGTGGTTGACGGTCCTGCTACAGATCACGGAGAGCTTGCTCTTGGGCAAAATCTCGTCGTCGCATATGCCTCACTTGATGGTTTAGGGTATGAGGATGGTTTTGTTATTTCAGAGAGACTATTGAAGGAAGATGTGTTTACGTCAGTTGCCATGGAAGAATTTATCGCAGATGTCGTTGATACCAAATTGGGACAAGAAGAACTGACGCGAGATATTCCCAATGTGCGAGAAGAAATATTGTCAAATCTTGATAAAGATGGACTTGCAGTTGCCGGGTGTGAAGTCAATGGAGGAGATGTGCTTGTGGGGAAAGTTGCTCCCAAAGGTGAGCGAGAATTAAGCGCTGAAGAGCGGCTTTTGCGGGCAATATTTGGTGAAAAAGCAAAAGATGTGAAAGATACGTCTCTTCGACTGCCTTACGGAAAGAAAGGAATAGTGGTGAAAATCAACACAATTGATGCAAAGAAAGACCCAAACGAACTTGAGCCGGGTATTATCAAGCGGATTATTGTGACTATTGCGTCGCTTCGCAAAATCTCCGTCGGGGATAAACTTGCGGGACGGCATGGAAATAAAGGTATTATCTCAAAGATTTTACCCATGCACGATATGCCATATTTGGCTGATGGTACGCCGGTTGATGTACTTCTTTCTCCTCTTTCTGTATTGTCTCGTATGAATTTGGGTCAATTATATGAAGCAATTTTGGGAATGGCAGCATACAAAAAAAAGGAAAATTTTGCTCTTCCTGTCTTTGAGAGAGTTGCAGAAGAGACTATCAAGGAAGAGCTTGTGAATGCAGGTTTTTCAACTGATGGAAAAACAATCATGTATGATGGGAGGACGGGCGAGGCATATGAAAAGCCAGTGTTGGTGGGTGTCGGGTATATTATGAAGCTCATACACATGGTGGAGGATAAGTTCCATGCTCGCTCAACCGGTCCCTATTCGCTCGTTACCCAGCAACCCCTTGGGGGCAAGTCGCAAATGGGTGGTCAAAGAGTCGGTGAGATGGAGGTGTGGGCGCTTGAGAGCCATCGTGTGCCCTATGCCCTACAGGAAATGTTGACAATCAAATCAGATGATGTACAAGGTCGCACCAAAGCGTTTGAGGCCATTATCAAAGGCGTTGACATTCCACAATCAACAGTTCCTGAATCATTTAATGTGTTGATCAAAGAACTCAACGCACTTGGGCTAGACGTTAAACCAGTACTGGAATAATATCTATGGATAAAAACACACAGAAAAAAGAAAGCAAACAAGATGGAGAAGGTTTTAGACTGTTTGATTTTTCAGGGCTTCGTCTCACGCTAGCCTCACCAGAAGTTATCATGTCGTGGTCATCAGGTGAAGTGATCAAGCCCGAGACGATTAACTATCGTACCTTCAAGGCTGAAAAAGACGGTTTATTTGATGAACGTATTTTTGGACCAACAAAAGACTATGAATGTTACTGCGGTAAATATAAAAGAATTCGATACAAAGGGATTATTTGTGATCGCTGTGGTGTCGAGATCACCACAAGTTCAGTGAGGCGCGAGCGGATGGGGCATATTAAACTCGCATCTCCTATTGCACACATTTGGTATTTCAAAGGTGCCTCATCCCCTTTAAGTCGTCTTCTTGACATCACGTCCAACAATCTGGAGCGAGTGATTTATTATGCACTGTATTTGGTAAAAGACGTGGATGAGGAAAAAAGGAAAAAGGCTGTTTCGGCCTTACATAAAATAATGAGTGAAGAGTTAGTGCTGCTTGATGATGAACGCCAGGCAGAGCAAGAAAAATTGGATCGACAGGAAAATCAAGAAAAAAAAGCCCTCGAGGAAAAAGTAAAAAGCAAAGAACAAAGAGATCTGGTACTTCATGAAATAGAGTTTAAAATGAGAGAAAAGTGCGCAAATATAGCCAAAAAATACAATAAACTGAAATCAGAAAAACAAATTTTTTATGAGCGTATTATTACCGTCGTATCGACTGTTGAGCCTTTGAAAGTCATTGAAGAAGAAGACGTGCTCTTTTTGAGAGAAAAAGAGTGCGTGGATTTTCTTTCGGTTGGCATGGGTTCTGAAATAGTTTTGGATGTACTTTCACATCTTGATCTCCAAAAACTCCATAGCACTACCATCAAAAAACTCATACAAGCCAAAGGTGACAAGCGCATAAAATTGGTCAAAAAACTTCGCCTCATTGAGTCATTTATCAAATCAGGAGTATCTCCCAAATGGATTATTATGCTTGTTTTGCCGGTTATTCCTCCAGATCTTCGTCCAGTCGTGCAACTCGCTGGTGGGAAATTTGCCACATCAGACCTCAATGATTTTTATCGAAGGGTCATCAATAGAAATAATAGATTGAAGCATCTCATAGAGCTTGGAGCGCCCGAAATTATTCTGCGCAACGAAAAAAGAATGTTGCAAGAGGCAATTGACTCTTTGATAGATCTTCAGAAATCTCGTGGACGCGACAGCCGGCGAGTATCAGTCAAAGCACTCAAGTCCTTATCCGATATTCTTCGTGGGAAACAGGGACGGTTCAGGCAGAATTTACTCGGGAAGCGAGTTGATTATTCTGGTCGCTCCGTCATCATAGTGGGGCCAGAGCTTAAGATCAATCAATGCGGTCTACCAAAGGAAATGGCTCTTGAACTTTTCAAGCCGTTTCTTTTGAGAGAAGTGCTCATACGTGGACTTGCCCAAAACATCAAAAGCGCAAAAAACTTCCTTGAGCGAAAAGATCCCCTCATCTACGATATTTTGGAGGAAATCACGAAAAATCATCCGGTAATGCTCAATCGTGCGCCCACACTTCATAAACTTTCCATTCTCGCATTTTACCCAGTGCTCACTGATGATTATGCGATCAAACTCCATCCGACTGTCTGTCAGGGGTATAATGCGGACTTTGATGGAGATCAAATGGGAGTTTTTGTTCCTCTTTCAAAGCGGGCTTTAAGCGAGGTGCAGGAGCGAATGTTTGCAGAAAAAAATCTCCTCAAACCTTCAGATGGTATGCCCATTGTACTTCCCAATAAAGAGATGGCGCTTGGGTGTTTTTATTTGACGACTATTGATACAACATATGCGAGCAAAAAAGATGAAGAACTCAAATTCTTTGCATCAGGCGATGAGGCCATTCTTGCCTATCATAAAAAAATCATTGCCACACGAGAACCAGTATGGGTGCGTATTGGAGAGACAACAATCAAAACGACCGTGGGTCGTGTTATGCTCAACGCCAAAATTCCTGAAGAGCTTCAATTCATAAATAGCGAAATAAAAGCCGCTGATCTCAAGACCATCGTCATGAAAGCGTTAAAGATCTACCGCAATGACTATCGAAAGGTAGGCGAACTGATTGATGCTTTAAAAGAAATTGGATTCTGGGGAGCAACTATTTCAGGTGGTATTTCGGTGTCAGTGTTTGATTGTACGATCATTGATGAGAAACCACGTTTGATTGAGCAGGCAGAGCATAAAATACGAGAAATAGAGGAAAACTACTACAAAGGACTTCTCACCGAAGAAGAAAAAAAACGCTCTTCAAATAACGTGTGGATAGAAGTCTCGGAGGATATCGCAGACAAAACATGGTCTGCTATTGCGGAGGAAAATCCCGTCAAGATTATCATCAAATCAGGAGGCGCTCGTGCATCACGCGAGCAACTGCGTCAGCTTTCTGCTATGAAAGGTCTCGTGATTGATCCCATGGGAAAGATTATCGAAGTGCCTACCAAATCCAACTATCGCGAAGGACTTTCTATATTCGAGTACGTCATCAGCACCAGGGGCGCACGCAAAGGTCTGACTGATTCGGCACTCAAGACCGCAGATGCAGGATATTTGACCAGGAGACTTGTTGATGTGGCGCATGATGTCATTATTAGAGAAAAAGATTGCGGTACCGATGAAGGACTTTCTATACATACGGTAGGGGAGAGGGGCGATAAGTTCTTTGAAAGAATAAAGGGAAGATATCTTTTATCAGCTTTAGTAGATGAGGAGACGGAAAAAGAACTGGTGGAAAAAGGAACGCTTATTGATGACGAAATACTTGATATGATCAAAAAACACACAGTGCATAAAGCACTCGTGAGAACTCCTCTATACTGTAAAACAAAATATGGCGTTTGCCAACGGTGTTATGGCATAGATTTGTCGACAAATCAGCTTGTTGATATCGGAACTCCCGTGGGGGTCGTTGCGGCACAATCAATCGGAGAGCCAGGAACACAACTGACCATGCGGGTGAGACACTTTGGTGGTATTGTTATTGCAGACGTTACGCAGGGTTTACCGCGCGTTGAGGAGCTTTTTGAAGCTCGCACGCCCAAAGTAGTTTCTCCTATTGCAGATATATCAGGGAAAGTAAATATACAAGAAGATACAGAGAAGGAGAGTTATATCGTCAAGATCAAATCTGTGAGTGCCGATACGCAAGAAGAGAGAGAGTTTATTATTCCAACCGTCAAAAAGCTTAAAGTAAAGGACGGTCAACTGATTGCCACAGGACAATCTCTATGTGAAGGGTATCTTGATATCAAAGATATTCTGGCGATTAAAGGGCTCAAAGAGGCGCAGATTTATCTCACCAACGAAATTCAAAAAGTCTATGAATCTCAAGGTATCATGATTCATGATAAACATTTCGAAACCATCATACGCAAAATGAGTGACAAAGTCATCATTGATAATGAGGGAGATACTTCATTTATCGTAGGTGAGGTGGTGTCGCGATTTAGATTCCAAGAGGAGAATAAAAAAGTTCTTTCTCAAGGAGGAAGACCGGCAATCGGCAATGTCTCAATCCTCGGAGTCACACGGGCGGCAGTACACTCTGATTCATGGCTTTCTTCAGCTTCTTTCCAAGGTACTACAAATGCGCTCATGCAGGCTTCCCTGAAAGGGCAGGTTGATGAACTCATTGGGTTGAAAGAAAATGTTATAATTGGGAGGTTGATTCCTGTCACAGAGGAGCTTCTCCATGCCTATTACGGAGAAAAAGAACCTGACGCTAAGGACGCTGTCGTGACGGAGTCAGCATAAGCACTTATGGCAACCATCAATCAACTGATACGGGGCGGACGAAAGAGACGCCAGAGAAAAAAGAAAGCAATTGCACTCAAGACCGTCGTCAATACACTGACCCGGAAGAGGCGGGAAGCATTCGGTCCATTTAGACGGGGAGTATGTACTGTGGTGCGTACCATGACGCCAAAAAAACCAAATTCAGCCTTGCGGAAAATAGCCCGTGTGAAGCTTTCAAATGGCATGGAAGTAACTGCCTACATTCCCGGTATTGGCCATGAACTTGCGGAACACTCGATCGTACTTGTGCGGGGTGGTCGTGTCAAAGATTTACCAGGTGTGAAATATCACGTCGTGCGGGCAACATTTGATACGACAGGTGTCGCAAACAGGAAAACATCGCGCTCAAAATACGGCGCTCGACTTGAAGCAAAAGCAAAATAATTGCATCTTAAAAAACATCTTATGCCAAGAAGACCATACAAAAAAATTGGAGTTGAAAAAGACAAGCTCTACAAAAGTGCTGAAGTAGCAAAGTTAATCAACTATATCATGCGCGACGGCAAGAAATCCGTTGCTGAAAAAATGGTATACAAAGCACTCGCTGCGATTAAAGAAGGTGATCCCGTCGACGTATTAAAGACCGTTATTCGCAATGTGGCGCCAACGCTTGAGGTAAAGCCAAAGCGGGTTGGTGGAGCATCATATCTCGTGCCCGTTGAGACGCGGCCGACTAGAAGGATTTTTTTGGCGTTTAATTGGCTTATCGAAGGAGCTCAATCCCGCTCAAACAAAGAATATGCTAGTTTTGACAAAAAGCTTGCTGCAGAACTCAAAGATGCGTATAAAAGAGAGGGAGGAGCAATTGCAAAGAAAAAACAGGTTGAGAAACTCGCTGAAGCAAATAGAGCTTTCGCGCACTTTAAATGGTAATTCTTCTTTTTATCTAAAAAAATGGCCCAACAAAGTATTATCACGAAAAATCGGATGGTTTCGATAGATAAAATACGCAATATTGGTATTATTGCGCATATTGATGCAGGAAAAACCACGACGACCGAGCGTCTCCTTTTTTATACGGGGCGAACTTATAAACTTGGTGACATTGATGAGGGAACGACACAGATGGACTGGATGCCACAGGAAAGGGAGCGCGGTATTACAATCGTGTCTGCGGCAACGACCACATTTTGGAAAGATCATCGCATTAATATCATTGATACTCCTGGTCATGTTGATTTCACTGCCGAGGTGGAGCGATCTCTTCGCGTTCTTGATGGGGGTGTTGTTGTTTTTGATGCAGAGGAAGGAGTGCAAAGTCAGTCAGAGACCGTCTGGAGACAGGCTGATAAATACAAAGTGCCTCGTATTTGTTTTGTCAACAAAATGGATAAAATCGGAGCAAACTTCGAAAAAACTATCAGTGACATTAAAGAACGCCTTGGAGCGCATCCAGCAATCATGGTTTATCCTATCGGCAAAGAGCAAACGTTTACGGGTGTGGTTGATCTTTTGACGATGAAATCATATATCTGGGGGAAAGATGCAACTGGCACTGAATATGAAGTGCGCGATGAATTGTCAGCGGATATTAAGGAATCTGCTTCACAAGCTCGTGAGGCGTTAATTGAAACTATTTGTGAGCACGATGATATACTGCTTGATAAGTACCTGCATGGAAAAGAAATTACGGTCGAGGAGCTCAAGAAGGCTCTTCGCAAAGCAACAGTCGCGTATACATTGATACCGGTACTTTGCGGTTCGTCTCTTCGCAACAAAGGGGTGCAGCTTGTTCTTGATGCAGTTATCGATTATCTTCCTTCACCGCAGGATTTGCAGGAAATCAAGGGAATTGATCCGACAAGCGGACAAGAAAAATCACGAAAACTCATAAACGAAGAAAAGTTTTCTGCAATTGCTTTTAAAATCCAGCTTGACCCTCATGTTGGTAAGCTGACCTATGCACGCATTTACTCCGGAGAATTAGTTTCGGGGTCGTATATTTACAACGCCTCAAAAAGAACAAAGGAGCGAATTGGGAGACTTCTCATCATGCATGCCAATCAGCGCGAAGAGATTGATAAAGCATATGCGGGTGAGATCGTAGCGCTTATCGGTCCCAAAGATACAAAAACTGGCGACACATTATGTGATGAACAGGATCCCATCGTGCTTGAGCAAATTACCTTTCCAGAGCCGGTTATATCTCTGGCAATCGAGCCCAAAACTAAAGCAGATCAGGAAAAACTTTCATACAGCCTTCAGCGACTAGCAGAGGAGGATCCGACATTTAAAGTCAAAGTCGATCAAGAGACTGGTCAGACGATCATGTCGGGGATGGGAGAGCTACATCTTGAAGTTTTGGTAGACCGCATGAAGCGTGAAATGGGGATGAATGTGAGCGTAGGAAGGCCGCAAGTCGCCTACAAAGAAACAGTCGCGAGGTTTGCCGAGGGTGAGGGAAAGTATATCCGGCAGACAGGAGGACATGGACAGTATGGCCATTGTTTGATCAAACTCGAACCCAAAGGGCGAGGAGAGGGCTTTGAATTTATAGATAAGATAAAGGGTGGAGCAATACCAAATGAGTTTATTCCGTCGGTTGAAAAAGGTGTCATTGAGGCAGCAGAAAAAGGACTGCTTCTGGGGTATCCGATTGTCGATATTCAGGTCATGTTATATGACGGCACCTATCATGATGTTGACTCATCTGACATAGCGTTTAAGATCGCAGGTTCTATTGCCCTTCAGGATGCTGCAAGAAAAGCAGAGCTTCTTCTTCTTGAGCCTATCATGAAGATGGAAGTGGTAGTACCTGATGAGTTTATGGGTGTTTCAATCGGTGATCTTTCAAGCAAGCGGGGGAAAATCTTGGGGACAGAAAAGCGGGGAAATGTCGTCGTCATCAAAGCCTATGCCCCACTGGCCGAGCTTTCTGGATATGCGACAGTCATACGATCGCTCACGCAAGGAAGAGGATTTTTCTACATGGAGCCTTCACACTATGAAGAAGTCCCCAAAAACATTGTGCAAAAAATGGTGGAGGAAAAAGTGTAGTTGTTTTTTCAAGGAATAGTAATAGTGGTTAAACGCACTGTAGCGAGAATGCTAAAATCTTCAGGTATATCAGCAGAAAGAGTAAATGTCGTTATTCCTACTCCCTTTGCAATTTCATAGGTGAAGAGATCATCAGTCATTTCATTAAACGAGGCAAGGACATCTTGGGTGAATACCAGATCGGTAGTAATTGGTAGAGTAGTTACTGTTTTATCCTGATTTATTGTCACTTTTTTTTCACCCTTCGTCTCATAATGGACTGTTGCAAAGGTAAAATTTTCGTCCCATGTCGTATTTTCTGTGAGCTTTTCCGAAGAAGGGAGAAAAAGAAACGATGAGGAGGGGATAACCGAAGTTAAAAATGCAGCTTCGCTTGCAGTTTTATCAAAAAAAACCTCAAGAGGAAACGGCAAGCCATATACACCATTCTTTCGACATGAAAGCTTTGTCGTGATTTTCTCTTTTTTTCCCTGTATAGAGGTACCGATGAGCACTGATGAAGGCGATGCTTCTTCTATCGTCGAGGAGAAATTGTTAATGATTTTTGATGTTTTTTCCTCTTGTGTCGCGGTAACTTGAGTCTGGTATTTCCACGTGGTTCCTTTTTTGAAGGAAAAATATGGATGTTCACAGGGAACTTCAGGATTTGAGGGAATGGGTTTTTGAGTTGGGATTTGTGAAAGGGAGGGCGCGATAGGGATTTCCTTTTTTTTGAAAAGGTAATCTTTTACTCCGAAGATAAAGATTCCTACAATCGAAACGATGATGATTCGATTGAGCCATCTTTTCTGCATGTAGATATTCTATACAATTTATGAGCGTTTTTTGGTACAATAGTTGTGTAGTGTCTAGCGACTAATGACTCAAGACGAATGACTAACAGGGTCCATAGCTCAACTGGTAGAGCAACTCCCTTTTAAGGAGTTGGTTCAGGGTTCGAGTCCCTGTGGACTCACCATTTTGGAAATGGCAAGAGAATTGGGGGCAGCGCTGGCTGCGCCTTTACCCTGAGGAACGTAAGGCGCCTCCGCAGACAGCGCTGCAAAGGGATATTTTAAGTCCGGCCGGAGTTGCCGATTAAATAAAGAATAGTTCGAGCCGACAGTTTTTGCCATGTTTGCTAAATCATGGCACTCATTTTTTGCGCGCGCGATTTTTTGCGCCCGCAAGGCGCTAATTACGAATTCCCTCATAGGTTCGAGCCAAGAAGAACCACTTTTTGAAATTCTGGCAATTTGCTCGGTAATTTTTAGCTTTTCGTCAAATAGTTCGTTCTTCTTTTCTTTGTAAACTTCCGGTTCCACTACTTGATCCAGATAACCATCAAGAAGTCGATTTAATCTCTCTTAGGGTTTAATTCCCCGACGCTCTGCGTCGAAAAAATAATACAATAGATGCGTGAGTATCTATATACACAAAAGCCATAATGTTACCGTACTTTTATATCATGTCGTATTTCCAAC
>Ga0209542_10009826_pt1 | contig 17447 bp, 17 predicted proteins | sample RifCSPhighO2_01_FD_184028 | JGI IMG/M metagenome (GOLD analysis project Ga0209542, IMG submission 184028) | Soil microbial communities from Rifle, Colorado - Rifle CSP2_plank highO2_0.1 (SPAdes) (version 2) | ecosystem: Environmental > Terrestrial > Deep subsurface > Rock core/Sediment ...
AGAAGTCGTCGATAAATATGTGAGGGATCAGCAAGACATCCATCAGCGAAGTCTCTCAGACTTCGCAGGAAGCCCCGCACTTTAGTGCGGGGAGAAGGTCACTTAATAAACCTCAACCTTTAAAAATCGGCGCGCATTCCACATTCTCATGCCCAAACTCTTGATCAGTCTCGGCAGGAAAGCGCATGTCAACAATAAAGAAATCTCCATTCAGGACATGCACACATACTATATCGCGGATGAGTCAAAGGACTTTCACACAAGCGACGGTTTTATCACAGCTGCTGATCTGAAAAAGAAAGATGGCTCCACAGTAAAGTCAAACAAAGGCCGTGAATTCATCATCCTCACAGCTTCTTTCATGGACGCATTCCAGAAAATTGCGAGAGCTCCCCAAATTATTCCATTAAAAGATGTCGGAAGCATCATCACGTTTACAGGAATTAACAAAGACAGCAAGGTTGTGGATGCAGGCGCCGGCTCAGGAGGATTAGCATGCGTATTAGCGCATCTATGCAAAGAAGTCACCACTTATGAAATCCGGGATGATTTTCTTAAAGTCGCGGAAAAAAACAAAGCAGATTTGGGGCTCAAAAACCTTAAAATCAAGCATAAAGACGTTACCCAAGGTATTGATGAAAAGAATGTTGATCTTGTAACGTTAGACCTTCCCGCTCCATGGCTTGCGGTCGCGCATGCCGTGAAAGCATTAGCGGTTGGCGGCTATCTTGTCTCATACAGCCCAACGATCCCGCAAGTAGCAGACACAGTGAACGAGATCAATAAGGCTCCAGAGCTTCTTTTCTTGAAAACCATTGAGATCACAGAGCGTGAATGGGACGTTGATGACAGGAAAATCAGGCCAAAAACGCAGACGATCGGCCATTCAGGATTCCTAACCTTTGCAAGGAAGATCCGCGCATGAGCATAAAATCACTGCTTGCAATCATCGTAGCCATCCTTCTCATTGCTAATCTGGTCGTCTTTGCCCTCGGAAAAATCTCTCCGCTGCTCTTCTGGGTCATCATTATCCTTGGCGCTATTGCAGCCTGGTGGGTCATCCCAAAGCTCCCATGAAGAAGGAAGTCAGAGTCTTAGGCATCGACGATGCACCGTTTGATAAATTTAAAGACCCCTATACCGAAATCATTGGTGTCATGTATCGTGGCGGTTCGTTCTTAGACGGAGTTGTGAGCACAAAGATCCGTGTGGATGGAAAAAACGCGACAATGAAGATCATTGACATGATTAACCGCTCAAAATTCAAACCGCAGCTCCAGTACATCATGTTTGGAGGCATTGCCGTGGGCGGCTTTAATGTGCTCGATATTGCAGAAATCCATAAAAAAACAAAAATCCCCGTCATGGTCGTCATTCGAAGAAATCCAAACATCAAGCGCATTCACGATGTGCTCATCCACCTCAAAAAGGAAGACCGCTTTCCTGTAATCCAACGCGCAGGGCCCGTGATCCCGTTAGGAGATCTCTATGTGCAGTATAAAGGAATGACAAATGAAGAAGCAAAAAAACTCCTGAAAATCACATGCACCCACGCAAAGTTTCCGGAACCATTGAGAGTAGCCCATATTATTGCTTCAGGCATAAAGCGTGGAGAGAGTAAAGGGCAGGCGTAACCTAATAGCGTGGTAAATATTCTTTGCCTTTGCCATAATAAATCCGAATAAGCCCCGTTTATCCACAATATTTTCTGACTTTTCGAAACATTAGCGAAACCCTCGGCAGCGCTCCGAATATTTCTCCGATGCTCATTTTAAGGAGTAAAATCATGATTTTACAATCAAATTTGAGGTGATATGATGAAACACACAATACTCGCTATTGCGGCGCTGCTCCTTTTACCAGCAGCATTAGCGCAGGTGAAGATCAGCGAAGTCTATGTTGACCCTATTGGTACAGAATCAGGGGGAGAAGCGATTGAACTGAAAAACACAGGTTCTTCTCCTATTGACATCTCAGGATATGTAATTAAGACAGAGACCGCAGCAGCGGACGCGACAATACCTGGAGGTTCAATTCTCGCGGCGAATGCGTATTACTTAATAGCGGACGCTGGCTGGTCCACGGCAAAAGATAATCCCGCATGGCCAGACGCGAACCATATGGAAGCTATGACATTCACAAACTCGAATGCAGGAGTTGCGCTTCTTGACGCTCAAGGAACTGCTCTGGATGCAGTTGGATGGGGAACTCCAGCAGATATCAGCCCAGGGCTCTTTGAGGGAACCCCCGTTAGCTCAATTACCCCGGGTATGAGCCTCGTCCGCATCCAGGACACGAATGACAATCAAGCTGACTTCTCTACGTCAGACCCCAACCTGCAGAGTAGCGGCACAGGAGGTGGCAGCAGTAACCAAACTCCGAACGCCATTTCCTTTGCCGTTACTGTGCTCGAGCCCATTATCGAGATAAACAACGTCTCCACGCAGGATGAGGATCAGTTCACGGCAGGAACTCAGGTGTATCCAATTCCGAACATGAAGAAAAACATGACCTTTGTCATCAACGTCTCTGATCCGGACCGTGTTACGAACGTGGAAGTTAGAGTGAACACGAAGCAGGCGTTCGCGAATCGCTCAGGAAACGCATTTATCGCGCATATCCCCATGAACTTCTATGACAACGCGGGAACCTATGACGCGGTTGTGTACGTCTCCACGGCCACAAGCACGAAGAATGCGACCATTACATTTGAGTATATTGGAATGACCGCGTTTGCCATGGACACAGGAACTATTGGATGCGAGGTAACCCCTGGGCAGCAATGCGAAGTATCTGGAGACACAAGCATGAACTCCACAGACCGTCCTACCATCCAGAACATCGGCAACACGAATCTTAATCTGAAGCTCCATGGAGAGGCACTTGTGGGAAGCGCTGGCTCGATTGGTGTTGACAGCATCAAATATTTTTTTGGAGGAGATCTCACGACCATAGCTACGCTCTCTTCCACGCCACAGCTCGCGTTGGTTGACATGGAGTACGGAGCTCAAGAGCTCCTTGACGTGTCCTTCCTGCTCGACGTCCCCCCAAATGCAGTTCCGGGTGAGTATCTCAGCAGCATCTATGTGGCAGCGGTGAGTTCATGAAAATATTTTTTTTCTTATTATTATTAATATCCCTCCCCCTAAGTATTGCGCAAGGAATTGGCGTCGCTCCGAACGAGCTTGTTTTCGCGGAGCATGAGTTTACGAAGCAGATTATGCTCTTTAATCCGAATAATCACCCCATCACATACACTTTGCACGCTGAAAAAGAGGGCATCCTGGAATTCGTAAGTCAGGGAACCTTGGATCCATTGAGCAAAACCCCAGTCATAATCGAGAAGAATGATCTCGAGGAGGTCCCGGAGCCATTCTATCTGCATATTGACGCTAAGAATCCAGAGGAAAACTCCGGTGTTGTCGTCACCGCGCGCGCATCCGTGCGTGTCGCCTTTGACCAAGGCAGCAGTGAAGAGGGGCCGGTTATTCAAGACACTTTGAAAAACGACAAAGCACAGAATCTCTACTGGATCTATGCTGCAACACTCTTTATCGTATCCGTTATAGCTATCGCCGCGCTGATCATTCATAAAAAGAAACGTAAGAAGACGAAGCGCACGCAAAGAAGAAAAGGAAAACGATCATCCCTGCGCTAAGATCTTTTTAGTCTCGGTTTTATATGCTTCAACATTCGGCTGGTCGTACGGATTCACATTGAAGAGCGCTCCAAGATACATAATCTCAATCATCTTCCATTGCATGAACTGTCCAAGTACGTGAGCGCTTATCTCAGGCAGATGCACTTGCACATACGGCCGCTCATGCTGCTTGAACGCGATCATGACCCCCCCATAAATGGCGTCCATGATTACCTGCATGTTTTTTCCTGTAGCATGAGGCACAAGCTGTTCGAGAGCGGTGTCTTTTGGAATAGAGATGGCTGGTTTTTGCTTCAGAACATGGACAAATGTTGTGATCTCGTCTTTTGGTCCTCCAAGGAAAAGCTGGCCGATGCTATGGAGATCCGTGCTTCCTATGCTTACCGTCGGCGTGATTCCTACGTTGACCTTCTTCCCAGAAGTATCGTGTTCCTTGCCTATGCTTTCAGCAAGCATTTGCCTGTACCATTTGCCGAGGCTTTCAAGATCGCTCGAAAACAGGAAGAGGTCACTAATGACCTTCCCTTGCATGTCCTGCGCATGCTGGAAGATTGCGCTCCTTGCTGCCGGATTATCGAGACTCTTAAGGCATAGATTTCGCATGTGCGCAGCGCCTGCAAGCAGTTCATCGATACGAATGCCCAGGAGGCCGAGAGGGAACAGTCCAACGGGAGAGAGCGCGGAGTACCGTCCCCCGACTTTTCCGGGAATGCTGAGGCAAGAATATCCTTGTTTATGTGCATACTCCGTAAGTTTGGAGTCGTCATCCGACGTTATTACAATCGAAGATTGGTAGTGCTTGTCATACCGCTTGAGTAACCGCACATAAAACGCAAAATTCGCTATGCTTTCCGTTGTGCTTCCTGATTTGCTCACGAGATGGATTATGATTTTTTCCCCGCGGCGTAGCCGTGCTTCCAATGCTGCGGCGATTCGTGATGTGCTTGGGCTGTCTACCGTATCAGCGTAGAGGATATGCATTCCTTTTGGTAAGACCCTGCCAAGGAGCGCTTCCTGGATAGCGATAACGCCAAGATTGCTGCCTCCAATGCCAATATGGAGCAGCGCGTTTGGTTTAAGCCGCTTTTTCTCAGCGACCATCGCGCGTACATTGTGCAGCATAATCTTATCCTGAGCAAGATTCAACGATGCCCGCGCATCTTCATATCCGGTTGTAGCAGCTTTTTGGATCCGTGCAAATTCGGGCTCAGTCTGTTTGAGAAGGGTTTGAATCTGCGCTTCTGGAATTCCACATGCGCTCCAGTCGAACGTAATTGTTTTCATCGTTTCATCATCCTCATAACCGTTGTTATGATTGCGCGAGCATCTATATTTGATGCATGCAGCAGCTGTTGTGAAGTTCCTGCCCCGGGAATTTTGCGCACAGCGAGATGCGCAAACGGAAGCGATTCGCCAGATAACGCGCCAGCTATCAATTCTCCAAGGCCGCCCTCTGCATAATGATCTTCCACAACGAGCACTCTGCGTCGTTGCTTCGCAAAAGCTTTAAATTTCTGAGCAGGAAATGGTTTGAGGCAGTAACAGTCAACAACCGCAGCGTACATTCTTTTTTTTCTGAGCTGCTCATATGCTTTCAGTGCTTCATGCACGGTAATGCCTGCTGCCACGATGACAATGCTGTCTTTTCCAGAAGATCTTAGGATCTTGAAATCATTGAGCGTAAATCGGTCATTCGCCGGATAGATCATGGGTGTCTTCGGCCGTGTTGTCCTCATGTACGTAATCCGCTTTTGCTGGGCAGCCAATTGCACGCACTGCTCCGTTGATACTGCATCACAAGGATAAAGGACAACGCTTTCAGGAAGCGCCCGGAACATGCTGAGATCTTCTAGCCCCATTTGCGATGGCCCATCTTCTCCAATGGAGACTCCCGCATGGCTTCCCGCGAGAACAATATGCGCTTGCGCGAGCGCTCCCATACGGAGTTGGTCATGTGCTCGTGTGAAAAACGCGGCGAATGTACTCGCGTAAGGGATGAATCCCTGCGTGCTGAGCCCAATAGCCATGCCAATCATGTTTTGCTCCGCGATGAAGCCTTCAACATACTGCTTGGGGCGAGTTTTCCTCACCTCCTCTGAGTATGTGGAGTTGCTTGTCTCTCCGTCCAGCGCGAGAATCCTAATGTCTCGCATGGCGAGTTTTTTAATTGCAGAGCCATACGCTTCACGGGTTGCGATGTGCTGTTCCTGCGTGTATGAGGAATGGATTGAGATTGTCTTTGCAGGAAGCGGTTTTCTTTTCAGCGCATAGCGCGTCCTTTGCAGCTCTGGGAGTTTGACTTCAGGAAGCTGTTTGAGCGCTTTCGTAAGCTGTTCCGATGTCAGGGCTTTTCCATGCCATCCTTCTTTGTTCTCGAGGAATGAAACCCCCTTGCCTTTGATTGTTTTGCAGAGTAGCACCGTAGGTTTTTTCGTGTGCTTGCGAGCTTCAGCTAAGGCGTTCATAAGGCTTTCGTGAGAATGCCCGTTGCACTTCACGACATGCCATCCAAAGGATAGAAATCTCCGTTCATATGCGGTGAGATCATGCCCGAGCATTGTTGCCGTGCTTTGTCCAAGGCGGTTCACATCTATAATGGCGCATAGGTTCGAAATGTGATAGTGGCTGCCGAGCTGCAGAGCTTCATATACGGATCCTTCTGCGCATTCGCCATCCCCCATAAGAACGTATGTGCGTGCGTTGCTCTTACGCATCTTCTGTCCGAGCGCTATTCCCACTCCCACAGAAAGGCCTTGGCCGAGTGATCCTGATGCAACACGAATCCATGGGCTTGCTCGAGGCATAGGATGGCCTTCAAGCGCGCTTCCCTGCTGCCTCAGCTTGAAAACATCCGCACTCATGCACCCAGAATGGATGAGTGCGCTGTAATAAACAGGAGCGGCATGTCCTTTGCTGAGCACAAACTCGTCATGGGCCTCATTAGGTTTTTTCGGGTCATACCGCATCTCGCTGAAAAAAAGCGCGGCGAGTATATCCGCACAGGACAAGCAGCTTGTCGGATGTCCGCTTCCCGCCGCGGTCGTCATCATGAGGCTGTCTCTGCGCAGCGTTGTCGCGATTGCTTTGAGTGCTGGTTTCATGTTCGTTCAAGCGCTGTAAGCTCTCGTATTCTTCTCATATATCTTGGCTTTTTGCTGAAGGGTGTGCGCAGCCATGTTTGAATAATGCCGCGCATCGTTGTCCAGGAAAATCCCTTACCCCGAAGTGCAAGGACATTCGCGTCATTGTCCGTTCGTGATTGTTTTGCCGTCGCAAGATCGTATGCAGCTACCGCGCGAATCCCTTTTATTTTATTTGCTGCGATAACCATGCCCGTGCCTGTGCCGCACACGAGAATTCCTTTGACCCCCCGGGATCGCGCAATAATTCTCGACACTTTTGCGGCGTATTGAGGATAATCATCATGAGGATTAAGTCTTGCCGGTCCCGCGTCCACAATAGTATATCCTTGATTCTGGAGCATTGCCTTGATCTTGTTCTTAACCGCATATCCCGCGTGGTCTGATCCGAGGATGATCTTCATACGGCGCTTCCGTGAAAGCGGCTTTATATACTTTCTGTCTGCGCCAGCGCAAAGTATAAATAGGATAATGAAGCAGCATCCTAAATGTGGGTGGCATGAATTTAGGATTGACATTTGATGATGTTCTCTTAGTTCCGAAGCGAACTCCGTTATCATCTCGCAGCGAGGCGGATCTTCGCACGGTCTTTACGAAAAACATTGCCTTGAATATTCCGCTGGTAAGCGCGAACATGGCAACAGTCACAGAGCATAAAGTGGCGATTGCCATGGCGCGTGAAGGCGGTCTTGGCATTATTCATCAGTTTGGCTTGATTGAGGATCAGGTAGCTGAAGTGCGGAGGGTGAAGCGCAGCACGAGTTACATTATCGAAAACCCGTTGTCCGTTGCCGCATCTACATCCATACGGGACGCGGTTGAAATCATGCGTTCTGAGAACGTCACGAGCCTGCTTGTGATGGAAGGCGATGCACTCGCGGGAATTTTCACGTCCCGTGATTATTTGTTTGAGGAAAATCGTGAACGGCCTGTGAAGGATGTCATGACGCCCAGGGATCGCATGGTCGTTGCGGAGCCCGGAATTTCTCTTGATGGGGCAAAGAAGCTTTTGCATAAGCACCGCATTGAAAAACTGCCGTTGCTCAAGGATGGAAAAGTTGTGGGTTTGATCACGACGCTTGACATCAAAAAACTTGAGTATTGGCCGAATGCGTCACGGGACAGCAAAGGGCGATTGTTGGTGGGAGCTGCAGTAGGTGTTAAGGATACGATTGAGCGGGCTCAAGCGCTCATTGACGCTGGTGCGGATGTTCTTGTCTTGGATGTTGCGCATGCGCATTCTGATCGTGTCATCGCTGCGCTTAAGATGCTGAAGGCAAAAACGAATGTTGATGTCATGGTTGGCAACATAGCTACCGGAGATGCTGCGCGTGAGTTAATTGAGGCAGGAGCTGATGGCGTGAAAGTTGGCATTGGCCCAAGCCCCGTGTGTACGACAAGGATCATTTCCGGAGCAGGTGCTCCCCAACTCACTGCTATTCTTGAAGTTGCGCGTGTTGCGAAGAAATATGGCATTCCCGTGTGCGCGGATGGCGGCATGAAGTATCCAGGGGATGTTGTCAAGGCGTTGGCGGCAGGAGCGTCAACTGCATTTTCAGGAGCTTTTTTTGCAGGGACGGACGAAGCGCCTGGATTCATTATCATGAAGGACGGCAAGCGCTACAAGCGCTATGCGGGAAGCGCTTCGTATGAGAGTAATCATGAGCGCCGTGAGCGTCTTGAAGGCAGAGAGCATAAAGAAAAGCTCGATTTGTTTGTCGAGGGCGTGTCTGTGCTCGTTGATTATAAAGGCTCAGTGAAGGGTGTTCTCGACAGTCTCATCAAAGGAGTAAGAAGTGGTATGAGTTACTGCGGTTCTAAGACGATTCGTGACATGCATGAGCGTGCCGAGTTTATGCAGATTACGTCAGCAAGTTTTGATGAGAGCAAAGCGCGCGGCATGAAGCTGTCAGAGTGATGGCGCAGCATACTTTTTGAGAATCCACGGAAGCATGAGCGTAACGATGAGCAGCACTCCGGCGATGAGGTATGCTCCTTCAGCAAGCGTATCCCCAAAGGACACGTAAATGCTGATAAAGAGGGTATTCGTGAGTAATGTCGCGATCAGGAAGAGTTTGACATCCGAGCTTTTGAGCATGCCTGCGGCGTAGCTCACAACGATAGCAGGGATGAACATGCAGCGCCATTGTATATACCCTAGGAATCCATTCCGATGGTAGCTTTTCTCCATGTTTTTCAAGAGCTGTTTCATAAGCCGGTGATCACGGATGAATCTGACTTTTGAAATCCTGCGTCCGATCGTGAATGCGATCCATGCAGAGAATGTCGACGCTATAACGATGACGAGAATTCCTACAACCTTCCCAAAGAGAATGCCTGCAAGGATGGCGAAGGGCACCATGCCGATGAATCCGAGTCCGAGGAGGGCATATGCGAGCCCATACACAAGAGGCCCATAGATGCCGAACGATCTGCCAATATGCTCCGCATTTTCAAGTGTGATGACCGTGCGTAACGGTGAGATCATATATACTGTAAGGAGCATTGCGAGGATGAGGATTCCAAGTAGAATGTCAATGTGCACAATGAGAAAATCCACACTATTCCGCACGATGCGCATGCAGGATGCGGCATTATGCTATAAATAAAAACCTTCCCTTTTTCCGGATTATGCCTTCCCGCAGCAGTATGCCCAAGACAATTTGAGTGCGGGGATGATCGATTGTTGCATGCAATTCTGATACAGTTACTCTTCTTTTCTTTAACACCTCCTTGAGTATTTGCCCTCGCAGCCACCTGTCTGATCCAAGGAATTGTTTTTGCTTTGATAGACTTTTAACACCCGTTGACCGTGCCGTTGTTTGCAGCGCTCCGTAGTCCATGAGCGCATTGTGCCATGTGCGGGATTTTCCTTTGGGGATCATCGCCTGTGCGATTTTCATGAGAGCCATTGTACTCGTTGTGTGAGGGAGCCCTAGCTCATGGATGAGCACTCTCCTTATGTTTGTGTCAAGCACGGGAACTTCCTTGTCGTGCGCGAATGCCATAATTGCGTGCGCCGTATACGGTCCAATCCCGGGAAGTGCTGTGAGCTCTTCAGCAATACGCGGAAATTTTCCATTGTGGCGTTTTACGATAATCTTCGCGAGCGTTTTTAACCGCAATGCTCTGCTATTGTATCCAAGCCCGCTCCAGAGTTTGAGCAGTGTGCGATTCCGTGCCTTGCTCAGGGCATATACGCTGGGATATTTTTTCAGAAAACGGTCATAGTACGGAATGACGCGATCCACTTGGGTTTGCTGAAGCATGACCTCTGAAATAAGTATCTTGTACGGATCTATCGTTTTTCTCCATGGCAGGTCACGCTTATGTGCGCTGTACCAAGCAAGAATTTTCCTTTGTAATCGCATCGCGTTCATAGCACAAGATGGGAGAGGACATTTCCAATGATGAAAGCTGCGAGCGCCGCAAGCCCCCCAATCAGGAGCGTTTCAAGCCCGGAGATGGCGATGCCGCGCTCTGTTATCCTTCCCTTCAACCCCCCGAGAATAAACAGAGTCATCCCTGTGAGCAGGCACGCTACTATAAAGCTCGATTCTGTGAGGGGTGCATAAAATTGGGCAATGACAAACGTGAGCAATGGGATGAATCCAAAAAAAACGAATGAGCAAAATGTGATGGCCCCATTCTTTATCGGATTATCTGTGCGTTCGACAATTCCGCGTTCGTCCGTCATGATGGCTTCCACGAATGTTTTTCTGTCCTTCGCGAGAATCGTGACAAGTTTGCCCGCGTCCTTGAGCGATAGCCCTTTGTCCTGATATGATTGGATGAGCGCCCGCTTCTCTGCGGCGAAGTTGAGTTTGACATGCTGGGTTTCCCGTTTTTGCTCGTTGCGCGTGTACTGCTGTTCAGATTTGCTGCTGAGGTAGTCGCCCACGGCCATCGAGATCCCATCTGCTATGAGATTCGCAAATCCCAGAATAAGCAGTACTCCGCTTGAAAGCGACGCGCCTGCAACTCCCGCTACTATGGCAAACGTTGTAATGATGCCATCCATGCCTCCATAGACCATGCTTTTGAGATACGATCCTTCATGATTCTCGGGGTGGAGTGGTTTTCTTTGCATAGTTGTCCGGATACACGTTGTTTTATATAGCTTACGTTACATAAGGTATAAAAACGAGTTCATGTTTATGGTCATATGCTTAAGCCAGGCCAGCAGGCACCGGAATTTGCATTAAAGGACAAGGATGGAGTTCAGCATAGCCTGAAAAACATCTCGTCTGACTTTACGATTATCTATTTCTACCCGAAGGATGATACCCCTGGCTGCACGATTGAGGCGCAGCTGTTTTCTGCGCACCTTTCGGAGTTCAGGCGCCTGAACACAACCGTCATCGGCATCTCGGGGGGAGACGAGGATTCCAAAAGAAAATTCTGTGAGAAGCATGATCTGAAAGTGCTATTGCTCTCTGACCCGGACTTTTGGGTGTGCAAAAAGTACGGAGTATATGGGAAAAAATCCTTTATGGACAAATCATTTATGGGTATCGTCAGGACGACTTTTATTCTGAACAGCAAGCATGCCATCATCAAAGTGTATGAGAATGTTCAGCCAAGGGATCATGTTCGTGACGTGATCTCTTACCTGCAGTCGCAGAACTAGTGTTTTCTAATCTATAGCTTCCAGAATAGTAAACTATATATATGGGCGTTTTGCGATGAATAACAACATATTGGGTTGATTTTGAAAAGGAAATACAACATATTGTGTCAAATTCCACCAAATAGGAATAACGATGAAATGCCCCTTTTGCGGATCCGCTGATTTAAAGGTAGTTGACAAACGGGACTCTGAGGACATTGCCATCAGGCGGCGGCGTGAGTGCAACAAGTGCGAAAAGCGCTTTACGACATATGAGCGCATTGAAAACATTCCATTGATAGTCATTAAGAAGGATGGCTCCCGGGAGCAATTCAGCCGGGAGAAGCTCTTAATGGGCCTTCAGAAGGCGTGTGAGAAGCGCCCGATCACGCAGGAGCAGCTTCACGAAGCCGTGAATGAGATTGATGGAGAGCTGAGATCCCGTGAGAACACGGAAGTGCCCTCGAAGGACATCGGATTGCTCGTCATGAAGAAGCTTCGGAAGCTGGATAAGGTCGCGTATATCCGATTCGCGTCCGTGTATCGTGAATTCACGGACATCGCAGAGTTTGAGCAGGAAGTTCAAAAGCTCATGAAGTAGTCCCGGAAAACTAATATCCGGGCACCTATACTCTATATCCAAGTTGTCGAGCACAAAAAAAGAGGTGAGACAGTGATTTCAGTAACCAAGCGCACAGGTGAAGTCGTGGCATTTGACCCTGAGAAAATCAGGAGCGCGATTTCTAGGGCGGTGAAAGCTTCTGGAAAAGAGATGTCTGATGATGGGCTTGCTGAACTGGTAACGAGGATCACTGCGGAGATTGATGAGCGTTTTACTGATCTCTTTCCGAATGTTGAGAATATCCAGGATATCGTTGAGAAACACCTCGTGCAGAAAGGACTGTACGAGATTGCGAAATCCTACATCCTTTATCGCGCGAAGCGGCAGAAATTGAGAGAAGAGAGAAAGAAGGAGAATCTTGAGAAAGCGAGTCTTGGCCGGCTCACGGTTAAGAAGCGCGATGGCCGCATGGTTTTGTTTGAGCCGCGGAAGATTAAAGAAACGCTGCAGCGCGCCGCGAAAGGGTTCGAGCATGAAGTCTCTCTTGAGCTCATCTCAAAGGAAGTACTCAAGAATATTTTTGACGGCGTGGGCACGGAAGATCTTGAGAAGGCAATGATTCTCGCGGCGATTTCGTACATTGAGCGTGATCCCGCGTATTCCTACGTGTCTGCTAGGCTGTTTTTGCAGCGCATTTACAAGGAAGTCATCGGCAGGTCATTAACCTCGGATGCTATGGGCATATCGTATCGCCAGGCATTTGTCAATGGAATCAAGGTAGGCATCTCCTCAGGAACATTTGACCCACGCTTGGCTGAGTTCAATACGGAGAAGCTCGCGTATGGCCTAAAGCTTGAGCGTGATGAGCTCTTCCAGTATATTGGAATCCAAACATTGTACGAGCGTTATTTTGCGAAGGTCGATGAGCAGCGCATCGAGCTTCCTCAGGCGTTCTGGATGAGGGTGGCGATGGGCCTTGCTTTGAATGAGCCGGATAAGGAGAATCGGGCGCTTGAATTTTATGAGTACCTTTCCTCCATGCGGTTTGTGTCTTCAACCCCCACGTTATTTCACAGCGGTTTGCATCATCCGCAGTTGAGTTCGTGCTATCTCACGACCGTCATGGACGATTTGCATCACATCTTTAAGTCCATGAGCGACAATGCGCAGCTCTCTAAATGGTCAGGTGGTTTAGGCAATGACTGGACGAATGTTAGGGCAACAGGAGCCCGGATTAAAAGCACGAACGTTGAGAGTCAAGGGGTTATTCCGTTTTTAAAAATCGCGAATGACGTCACCGCGGCAATTAATCGCTCAGGAAAGCGAAGAGGGGCGACGTGCGCGTATCTTGAAACATGGCATTTGGACATTGAGGACTTTCTTGATCTCCGCAGGAATACGGGAGATGAGCGGAGAAGGACGCATGATATGAATACGGCTAATTGGATTCCTGATCTCTTTATGAAGAGAGTTATGAATGATGAGTCCTGGACGCTATTTTCTCCCGAAGAAGTCTCTGACCTGCATCATTTGTATGGTCAAGAGTTTGAAAAGAGGTATGTGGAATATGAGGAAAAGGCAAGAAATGGCCATATGCGGAAGCATAAGGTCGTTTCTGCTGTGAAGCTCTGGCGCAAGATGCTTTCTCGCTTGTTTGAAACAGGCCATCCCTGGATTACATTTAAGGATCCGTGCAATATCCGCTCTCCGCAGGATCATACGGGAGTTGTACATTGCTCGAATTTGTGCACGGAGATTACGCTGAACACGTCTGAGGACGAGACTGCTGTGTGCAATCTCGGCTCCGTAAATTTGGAGAAACATGTTGTTGGTGGAAAGCTCGATGAGGAGCAGCTCGCGAAGACCGTGAAAGCGGCTGTCCGCATGCTTGATAATGTCGTGGACCTGAATTTTTATCCAACGGAAGAAGCGAAAACATCAAACCTTAAGCATCGCCCTATTGGCCTGGGCATCATGGGATTGCAGGATGCGTTGTTTAAGCTCAACATTAACTTTGACTCCCCGGGCGCGCTCTTGTTTTCTGATCACATCATGGAGTTTATATCATTCCATGCGATTCTGGCGTCGTCTGAGCTTGCGAGCGAGCGTGGTTCATATGAAAGCTACAAAGGCTCGAAGTGGGATCGCGGCATTTTTCCCATAGACACGATCTCCCTCCTTGAAGAGGAGCGCGGAGTATCCGTTGACGTTTCTAAATCTGAGTCTTTGGATTGGACTCCCGTGCGCATGCATGTGAGGAAGCACGGAATGCGGAATTCCAATATCATGGCGATTGCTCCCACGGCAACCATCGCAAATATTTCCGGATGTTACCCTTCGATTGAGCCAATTTACAAGAATATTTACGTGAAGGCGAACATCTCTGGGGAGTTTACGGTCGTGAACAAATACCTTGTTGACGATCTAAAAAAGCTTATGCTCTGGAATGAGGAGATGCTTGACCAGCTCAAGTATTATGATGGGAATCTGCAGCTGATTGCGAGCATTCCGCAGCATATCAAGGATAAGTATAAAGAAGCATTTGAGTTTGAGCCCGAATGGCTGATTAAGCTCGCTGCTGTCCGCGCGAAGTGGATTGATCAGAGCCAGTCATTGAATCTCTTTTTGCGCGGCTCTTCAGGAAAACAGTTGCATGACATGTATTTTTATGCGTGGAAAGCAGGTCTGAAGACGACGTATTATTTGAGGACGCTTGCCGCGAGCCAGATTGAAAAGTCAACGCTTGATGCTTCTAAGTACGGTTTTACGCAGAAACGCGTGTATCAGGAGCAGCCTGTTGTGGCTTCTCAGGAAACTGCCGTTAAGGTCTGTAGCATCATGGATCCAGACTGCGAAGCGTGCCAATAGGTGCCTTATGCCCATCATTAACAGCTCAAAAACGGACCCGAACAAGATTCTTCCCATGACGTACATGTGGGCTCGCCAACATTATAAGGACGGTGTCGCGAATAATTGGACTCCTGAGGAGATCTCAATGCAGAAGGATGTTGAGCAGTGGAAATCTTCGCAGATAAACGAGACCGAAAGGCGTTTAATCCTTTGGAATCTTGGTTTTTTTTCTACTGCGGAAAGCTTGACGGCGAACAATATTGTTCTGGCTGTCTATAGGCACATCACGAATCCTGAGTGCAGGCAGTATTTGCTTCGCCAGGCATTTGAGGAAGCGATTCATACGGACACATTCATTTACTCTTGTGATACTCTCGGTTTAGATCCGGAAGAGATTTACACGATGTATACCACAATTCCTTCAATTAAGGAGAAAGATGATTTTGTTGTTGACCTGACAAAATCCATTTTTGATCCAAATTTTCACACAGAGGGCATAAAAAACACGCAGATGTTTGTCCATGATCTGATTGGATATTATGTCATTATGGAAGGCATTTTCTTCTATGCGGGCTTTGCGATGATGCTTGCTTTAAAACGCCAGAATAAGATGATTGGCATTGGCGAGCAGTTTGAGTATATCATGCGCGATGAATCGTTGCATCTCGCGTTTGGCTGTGATGTGATTAACACAATCAAGGCGGAGACTCCTGAAATCTGGAGTCCTCAATTTCAGCAGAATGTCATTACGTTAATTAAAAAAGCCGTTGAGCTCGAGAAGAGATATGCCCGTGACGCGTGCCCGAAGGGTCTTCTCGGGATTAATGCAGAGCAGTTCTGTGATTATGTTGAGCATATCGCGGATAGACGGCTTGAGAGGATTGGCCTTCCAAAGATTTATAACAAGGAAAACCCATTCCCATGGATGTCTCAGTCAGTCGACTTAAACAAGGAAAAAAACTTCTTTGAAACCCGGGTCACGGAGTATAAAACCGCTGGAAGTTTGGAGTGGGAGTAGACTGCTTTTTATCCTTGCGCGTTTTTCGTTTGCGAAGGGAATTCCCGCTGTTTGGCTTTCTGGAGTGCATGTATGACTCTATCAATGGAACATTCATTCAGCGCCATTGAGCCCTGATAAATTCTGGACTGGGTCCAGGGAGTATGGCCGGGGCCATCAAGTATCCATGCCTCCATACGAATTTCGGGTCCGGATGATTCAGAGCATCCTATGATTAATTCAATAACTCCGTAATCTTTATCTTCGTGTGGACGATGTTTTAGTGGCTTTTTCCAAGCACTAAATCTCCCGGGTCCCTCATAGATTTTCTTGAAGTCTCCCACTTTTTTTACGGGCCTCTCAAGGATTGTGAGAAGGCTATCGATCACTTCATAGTCTTTTTGTGGAGGTGAACTAGATGCTCTACTGCTCACTCTTTGATTTTTTTCTCTCTCAAGTCTCAATTGTTCTGTTAAGACATCTATACTTCTTCCGTCTAAGGTCATGATGGTTGTTTCTGAATGGACTGGAAGTGCAAAACCAGACAATGGAGATTGTGGATAAAAGTATCCATTATTGACGATCAGAACTCCCTTACCTTCTTCGTTCTCACCGAAGACAGCTTCTTCATAATGATAGATCCATTCTTTAAGTGAAGCGAGAGGATTATTTAAGAGCCAGTTCTGCAACGATTCTTCTCCTGAGTACACAATATCTCTTTTTGGCTCGTGGCCGCCTGTGCTGCTTGTAACTACTAAATATACTCTACTATAGGAGGGCAGGATGTCTTGTCCGTTTTTACAAATTGTTCCTTTCCACATACTTATCCCCTCACTACACTTTGAACAAGCGCCTGCTGATACTCGGCTCCGTTGATCTCTCTTGGCAATTCAAACTCCATTCCTCCATGAAGTCTCGCAGATAATTGTTCTCCCTTTAAGGATAATCTAATTTGGGCTTTATCTTTCGTCCAGTTTGGCCCATATGATCCCATCGTTGCTCGTAATTTTGTGCAGAGAGTTCTGCCCTGCGCATCGACTGGAGCGTACGTAAAGGCTTGCCATGCATGGTCAATGAAGCCCTCCTGCATATACTTCCATCCTTGAAGTAATGTTTCTTCCTCGCAACAGTCAAGCGTGTATCCTGTATTCTCTCCTGGACACTTCTCACTTATTCCGATAGTGTGAATCGGTGCAATGTTGATGTTCCGTTCAGGATATTCGGTTCCGCTGTCAGGATACTCAAGTCCCCCTTGCCCTTGCGCGTACCTTGCCACCTTAAACCTTTCGGAAGTAGTCGTTGGCTCGACAACTGTGAAGACCGCATTTGGTTTTTCGCCCGGATCTCCTCCGAGCATGCTTCTTGACATTCTTAGTTTTCCACCGTCATACGTTGCTTCAGTGATTTGATACGGCGCGACATCCATACTGCTCCAATCAATCTTGACGATGCTGTGGTAATGACCATCAGCGCATTGGGTTCGCACCCAGTTCATACAATCCGGGCTTCCCCTGCTATCAAGTGTGCCCGTGAGCTGCTCGCCATTGTTTTCTCCTGTTCTGACTTCAAGCGTAAACCCTTGATTGTTCGCTGTTTCCCACAATTGTAACCGTGCTCTTTCTCCCAAA
>Ga0209542_10009828_pt1 | contig 17445 bp, 28 predicted proteins | sample RifCSPhighO2_01_FD_184028 | JGI IMG/M metagenome (GOLD analysis project Ga0209542, IMG submission 184028) | Soil microbial communities from Rifle, Colorado - Rifle CSP2_plank highO2_0.1 (SPAdes) (version 2) | ecosystem: Environmental > Terrestrial > Deep subsurface > Rock core/Sediment ...
TGATTATTATGAGGCACCCAAAAGACGGTATTGCGGAAATCGCGGCAGGGGCGGCAAAGCCCGGTTTTATTAACGCCGGCGATGGTGGTAATCAGCACCCGAGCCAGGCTCTTTTAGATTTTTATACAATTTGGAAGAGGTTCGGCCGGTTTTCCAATTTGGAAGTGGCTTTTGGCTTTGATCCCAAACACTCCAGGACCATAAAATCTTTGTGTAAACTTCTTTCCCTCTACCCCGGCAATACTTTTCATTTTGTCTGTCCTAAGCAGCTTGATCCTTCCCCTGAGTTTTTAAAATTTTTAAAATCCCGTAAAACCAAATTTTCTGTTGTCAGGGATTTAAGTCAGGTCTTAGGCAGTGATATTTTGTACTTAAACCGCCTCCAAAATGAAAGATTTAAAAGTCAGGCGGAATTTGAGAAGCTAAGGCATAAGTTTTGCCTTACGGCCAAGATGCTTAAAGGGAAGAAGGCGTTGGTGATGAACCCCTTGCCCAGGATAGATGAAATGGAACCGGCGGTCGACAAGACTCCGAACGCGATTTATTTTGAACAAGCCCAAAATGGCCTATATGTCCGCATGGCTTTGGTGGAGATGTTCTGCAGCTAAGAAGTATTCAAAGTAGTTTTTTTTAAAATAAATAAATCCCCATGTGGGGATTTTTTAATTTGACAAAAAAAATCAGTTTTAGTAAGCTGATTCGTTAGGTGGTTATCGAATCAAGTAGGAGAGGATAATGATTTACGAAAAAGAAGATCTTTACAGTGGGCTAAAGTTGGTTTTGCGTGTGGTATTCTGGTTGATTTTGGTGGCTTCGGCAGTGCTCATGTGGGGCGCACTTACCTATAAGCCCATCAACAGGACGTGGGTGAGGTGGGCGCAGACAGGATGTTTCCTATCTGCTTTGCGGCTGAGTATTGAGTATTACATTTTGCTCAGTCGCGCCTATAATCCGTTGCGGTACGATTACTTTGAACGAGTCCGCCAAGTTGCCCAGACCCATGGAGGGCGTAAGAGGCTGAAAAAGCGGTTATTGGGGATGCTCGTACATACCGCGATCGCAGGCTTCCTTCTTCTATGGTCGTTTTGGAAACTGTAATCTGCTTTAGGCGTTCTTTCAGAGTCAGATCAAAGATCTCGACAAAGGGCAACACGACTCCCGCCGTGTATCTGCCCAACCTTCTAAGCCCAGTACTTTTGTAGTGGTTTTAGAAGGTTTATTTTATATCCGTGAAAATTTGAAAGTGTTTGGTTTCGTAAATGCCTACGGCCGGCAGGGTGTGGGGCTGGTCCGCGCCTTTGAGGAGTTTTTCCAAGGCGGTTTTTTTGTCCTGCCCGCAAACGAATAAAATGGCTTCGTCCACGTTTTTAAACAGGGAAAAAGTGCCGGTTATGCGTTCGGGATGTTCGTGCTTGCCTTCGGCCTTATAGCCGGAGATGAAATGGCTGTTTTCAAAATTTTTGGAAAAGAAATCAGAGTCCTCGGGGTAGGGGAATATGCCGGCCGTGTGCCCGTCCGCGCCCATGCCGAACACCGCAAAAATTTTCCCGCTTGGATTATTTTTTTGCCAATCTTTTATGCCAATTTCCAAACGCGCCCGCATATCATCTAAATTCTCATTGGGCCTCGGCAGGGTGCCAATAAAGTTAACATCCGCCCCCTGGGCGCGGGAATAAAAGTCCAGCTTTTGGAATTGAAGAAAATTATTAGCATCAGCTTCCTGGCTAAACCGTTCATCCAGCATAGTGATCGTAAGGTTTTCACCGAGTGCTTTAGTATTTACGTAATCCAAAATCGAAAAAGATGACCCGCCGGAAAGCAGCAGCAAGACGGGCATGTCTTTGGCATCCATAAGCAGCCTGTTTAAAGCCTCGCCGCCTGCGGCAGAAGCTTCCTCTTTTGTATCGAACCGGTTAATATCCATGTGGATATTATACCATACCCGTTTGCCCCTTTTGTTCCTGTTTGTGCGCTATGTAAGAATAGATAATTGTCCCTAAAACAGCGATTGCCGCCCCGCCAATAAAGGCGATCAGCCCCAGGGTTTTTCCCAAATAAGGCACGGTAATTATTACAAGCCCAAAAATTATAAAGGCGTAGCCGCCAACGCGGTGTGTCTTGTTCCAGACGTTCTCGCTGGACATTGTCCAGGGAGTGCGGATGCCAACAAACCAATTGTTTTTTATTTTACCCATGAGGTTGCCAAGAAATACCATAAGCAGGCCGATTGCCAAAGGAACTGTTTTGTCTATGGGGACGTTATAGCCCATGTTATTAAAGCCCGAGGCTAAAAAGACCAAAAACAGACAAAAGATTATCGCGTTCCTTAATTTTAGGAAAGCCGGCGCAAAGTCCGCGTAGCGCTCTTTTTTTGGGTCAAGGTACGGGATGAACATGAACAATAAATATATGGCCGAAAGTAGCGCGGGCAAAAAGAAAGCGCCAAAAGCTTTGCCGGAATAATTGTCCGGCTGCCCAGCAATGTTCCAATGTGTTGCCACTTGGGCGGGAAAGTGGAGGTAAAAATATATTGAAAACACAACCGATGCCGCTAAAACTATAAGCGGGAAGATTTCGGTTTTGAACGAGAGCTTGATTGGATTTGTCATAAAAATCATTTTAACATCTTATCATTTAACCATTTAACCACCAATAGTTTGATGATTATATGATTAAATGATTTGATGGGTTAATTTTTTAGGAATTTAATTATCTGCTCGGTCAGTTCTTCAAATACACTGAGGTTTATGCTGTAAAGAATCCGCTGGCCGTCCCGGCGCGAAGAAACCAGTCCGGCCCGTTTAAGGATATCAAGATGATGCGAAAGGGTAGGTAGGGTAATGTTTAAATTGGCGCCAATATCCGAAACCGCCATCTCTTTTTTCTTTAAAAGGTCTAATATTTTTTGCCGATTTTCATCGGTAAGCGCTTGAAAGGTTTGTGAAAGGCTCATAAATAAAGGTTTTTATTAGTATATTTAGATATCTATCTAAATATTAAATCTTTTATTGCATGTAGTCAAGGGCAGTTATCCACAACCCAGTACCTTGCATTAAAAGGTAGCTTGATATATAATTTAGATACTAGATATAAGGTTACTGATATTAGTTAGGCAGCAAAGTTCTGATATCTAGTATCTTAAATCTAATATCTACTTTTATGGACTTAGAGAACAACAAAGCGCAAATGAGGAAGGGGATTTTGGAATACGCCATCCTTTTGACCATTGCGCGCGGGGAAATTTACGCCTCGGACATTTTAAAGGAATTAAAGGAAGATAATCTTATTGTGGTGGAAGGCACGCTCTATCCGTTGCTATCCCGGCTCAAGACAGAAGAACTCCTTAAGTACGCCTGGAAAGAATCCAGCGCCGGCCCGCCCAGGAAGTATTATGAGCTTACGGAAAAAGGCGAAAAGTTTTTAGAGCAATTGAAGGAAACGTGGTCTGAACTGGAAAAGTCGGTAAATGCGCTTATCAAAAAATCATTTTAACATTTTATCATCCTAACATATTAACATATGAAAAAAACCATAAACATCTCAATCGGAGGAATGTCATTCCAAATTGAGGAGGATGCGTTTGAGAGGCTGGACGCCTATTTAAAAAGCATAAAGTCGCATTTTTCCTCGTACCCGGAAAGTGGGGAGATTGTTTCCGACATAGAGGATAGGGTTGCTGACCAGTTTTCGGCCAAAAGCGGCGTTTCAAAAATAATTACTTTGCCTGTGGTAGAAGAATTAATCGGCGTAATGGGCAAAGCGGAAGAGATGGGTGGGGAAAAATCTGAAAATCCGAAAGCATCAGCAAACGAGTTTAAGGCTTTTGGCAAGCGGCTTTACAGGAATACGGATGACGCGATAATTGCCGGCGTGTGCTCGGGCCTTGCCGCTTACATTGGCGTGGATCCGGTCTGGGTGCGTTTGGCTTTTGCAATTTCCATTTTCTTTGGCGGTTTTGGCGTATTGCTTTACATTATTTTGTGGGTGATTGTGCCGGAAGCCAAGACTGACACGGAAAAAATGCAAATGCGCGGCGAACCCATCAACTTAAAAAATGTGGAAGCGACCATAAAAGAACGCGTGGAAGAGCTTAAAAAAAAAGACCATTCAGGCGTTAAAAAAGTTTTGTCCGCGCCCTTTCGGGCAATAAGTGCCGTGGCAGGGGCCTTGGGCCCGGCGGTTAAAAAATTATTTAGCATAATACTCCGAATAATCGGTTTTGGCTTAACTATTGGCGCTGCCTTTGCTTTGGCCGGGTTGGTGTTTGCGGCAATATCCATAATTTTTAACGGAAATTCGCAGTATGTGGATTTTCCGCTTAAGGAAGTCGCCGCAGGCGCGCTGTTTTATTTGGCGGCGGTATCCGCGTTTTTTGTTGCCTTTGTGCCTGTTGTGTTTATTATGCTGGTGGGTACAAGCCTTTTAGCCATGAAGTCCACGTTTACCCGGCTCGGATCCATTGGCTTGGCCGCCTTATGGATAGTGGCCATTGCCATTGCCGCGAATGTGGGCTTTAAGCTTGCTCCCCAGATAGAAAGCGCAATCAATTCTTCCGAAAATTACCAAACGGTTTCCAAGCAAATTGACGCGAAAGATTTTACCAAAATCGCTTTGTCATCCGACTATGAAGCCGCAGTTTATCCGGCAAACGAATTTAAAGTCATGGCAGTTGGCCGCGAAAAAGATTTAAGCGAACTGCATACATACGTGGAAGATGGCGCGTTTGTGGCCGTTAGGGATAGCTATTTTAAGTTTTGCCTGTTCTGCATAAATAAGAGCATAAAGTTTGAAATTTATATGCCGGAATTGAATGGAGTAGATTTGTCCGGCGCGTCTGATGTAACGGCAAGCGGCTTTAGCTCCCCGGAATTTTTTGTTAAGCTTTCCGGCGCTTCTAAGGCTTATTTAAGCATTGATGCCTTAAAATTGGACGCGCAATTAAGCGGCGCTTCAAAATTGGAGCTTAAAGGCTTGGCCGACGAGGTGATATTAAAAGAATCTGGCGCGAGTAAAACAACCGCAGAAGAACTTATTGTAAAAAACGCAACCGTGGAATTAAGCGGGGCGAGCAAAGCGTATTTTGGGGATTTGGAAAATTTGAAAGTCAAAGCCTCGGGTGCGAGCAAGGTCTATTATTCATCCGCGGTAAATATTGAAGAAGACCTTTCCGGCTCGAGCCGGACAATAAAGCAAGATGTTCCGGGTTCGAATGAAGCCGATGATTATCCGCCAATAGAATTTACAGAGCCTACAAGCACACAGCCCTCGTTATAAAAAAACCACCCGACTCACTTAGGTACGTGAGCCGGGGGCGGAGTAAGCTTTGTCGGCCGTGGCTTCGGTTTTTTTCCTCCGGGCAATGATCGCATCGGATGCCGATTTTGTGACCTCCACAGCACGACTCCTTCTTTTTTTTCATAGACAATCCTCCTGTCTAGTTCAGCAATTTTATCAGTTTCCATCAAATTTGCAAATAAAAATACAGCGCCCCGGACCTGCTAATCGTGCAAGTCCGGGGGTTAGGGGTTGTCAGTTGAAAGACCATAGGAGGCCTCCCAAAGTAACGAACGGTTTGTTGTGGTCTTTCTGGGCGCTGTCGTACATTGCCGCCCAGTATAAGTGAAAGTGGCGGCCGAAAGGGTACCGAACCTCCCCGCCCCACATGGAGAACTCGGTGCCGATCCCGCGGCCGATGTGGAGTCCTTCTGCGCGGAACCAAATCGAGCCACGGCCTACCCATGTCTTGCGGTAGAGCGTGCCCGGGAGATCACCGTGCGGGAATTTCGGGTCAAAAACGTGCACGACCCGGATCCCTTTAAACCCGACCGAGGCGACCACGGGCGTGAAGATCTGCCCGTCATTCAGCTTCCCCTCGAAGGTTCTTCCCGCGAACAGCGAGACAGAATTCGTTTGCTTGTAGCCGAAAAACACCGTCGCTCCCACAGCCGGCTCCCAGCGGTTCACTATGCGGTCGTAATCAAACCGTCGGCCCTGGAACGCAAAACCAAAACGGGACTTCTCACTCTTCTTGTAGTCGCCCCACAAGAATTGCGAGAAATTAGGCTTTGGCCCACTCCCGAACTCGGTTTCTCCGGAAAACTTCCATCCCCGTGTCCACTCCTCGCCGAACAACGGCGAGCAGATAAATAATAGCAAAGCTGTTCGTTGTAACATCATATCCCCCTTCTTGGATATCCAAATAGGATAGCAAAAAGGAGGGTAAAAATCAAAGGCTCAACCGACGGTTGAGCCTTTAAAAAAGACAAACAAAAAACCCCACTTTCGTGGGGTTTTGAGTTAAGAGGCGATTATTCAGCCAACTTTACGTTGACCGCGTTCTTGCCCTTAGGAGAATCTTCGACATCAAAGGTGACTTTGTCGCCTTCTTTAAGGTCGGCGAACTGTACGCCAACCAAAGAATTGCTGTGGAAGAATAAATCTTTTTCCTGACCTTCAACGGCAATGAAGCCGAAGCCTTTGTCAGAAATAAGCTTTTTGATTACACCATTCATAGGTTTAATATAATTTAAAGATTAAATGCGAGATTTTAAGATTTGAAGAAACTCGACGATTTTTCTGAGAGCTGTCGGAAAACGAGTTTTCTAACAAGCCCTAACTTAGTATTCGCAGTGCAAGTATGACACGGATTTAGTAATTAGTCAATAGGCATTGGTTGACTAAACCTTGGATTAATGATACAGTAAGGAACTGGCTCTTATCCAATGGGGCTAATAATAAGCTAATACTTCTTGCCTAGGATAAGGTATTGAAGCGAAAGGGATGATATGTCTGACGAAACAACTACTCCTACTACACCGACAACTCCTGAAACTCCGGCGACCCCTGCTACACCAGCAGCTCCTACTGTTGCCTAAATAAAAAAATCCCTCCCAACAATTTGGGAGGGATTTTTTTATTTATTTGAGATTCATAGGGCTTACGGTTTTTTTGTCATCGCGAGGGAATGCATCTGACCGTGGCGATCTTTATAAATAGATTGCTTCGGATGCACTCGCAATGACGAGAAAGAGGGTTTATTCTAGAATTTGTAAGTCCTGTTTTACTTCGAGAATCCAACCTGCGCGGGGATTGTGCCTTTAAAATTTACTTTGCCTTCTCCAAAACTGCCCTCTTCCACTCTCACACCGGCCTTGCTTAAGCGGTTTTGCGCAAAGGAATTGACATCTGACTCATCCGGCGCAATTAAGCTTAAAGGTATGGGCAGGCGGCCGACTTCCACTTTCATGAGCGCGCCGGAAAGCACGCCGCTATTTACTTCGGCTCTGCCTTTTACATAAAAGGGCGGGTTATTGACCGCAATTTTTACTTTATCCATCCATTTTTTTACGTCGCTTGTGTCAATGCCCGTGGCGGCCGCGTATTCAAAAATCCTGTCAGTTCGTAAGATGCCGGAAACTTCCGCGGTACCGTCGGCATTAAACCTCACCTGCGCATTTGAGACCGGGTAGTGCTTCCACATTTTCTCGTGGCTCGCCATAAGCGCGGTAAGCTCCTTGTCCGTAAAAGCCGTGTCCACGCTCTTTTGGCCGGAAATGGAAAATGATGTTGAGCCGGTTAGGCCTAAGTATTGCACCGCAAGCTTGTCCATAACCGCCTGCTCGTCCTCGGCACTTGCCACAACCCCTAAGTTCCTGGGCTTGTCGGAACCGAAAATTTTAGACACCCCGGGCATAAAGCCCAAATAGCCTAAGCCCAAGACAATGATAATCATCACCACTAAAAAAACATAAAAAACTTTCCTAAAAAATCCCGCTTTCTTTTTTGGTTTTGCTTCGTTTTGCACCTCAGGCGTCGGTGCGGCCGGGGGAGTGGTTTGGTTGTCCATAATTGATTGGGTTAATATTGGTATAAATATAGCACTTTATTTTATGTTGTAAAAGACCCATTAAAAAAATATACCCACAGACTTTTTAAAAGTTTTGTGGGGTATATTTTTAGGTCTAATTAAGTTTTTGCCAGTTAATCCGGAATGTGAGGGTGCGTACGTTTGTGGTCGCTTAAGTACACTTCTTCCAAACCAATAATAATTTCAGCGGTTGTCAGGGCTTCCTTATACCATTTTTTTATTGTAGCGTCATCGTAGGTGCTAATGCCTTTTATCTTGAGTTTGTGCACGCCGTCATCTTCGGCAAAGCCTTCCCGCGAAGAGGCGAGCCGGATCTTAAATAATTCCCTGGCTAATTTGATTACTTCAGCTTTTTCCATAGATGGCCATCATCCCTAACGGGGTTTACTTGCGGATTGCCTTTACAATCCAAATCAGGACTACAGCGCCTATTAGGGCGACAACGAAGCTGTAAAGGTTAAAGCCGCTTACCCCGCCTTTGCCCAATAGGCTCATTATCCAGCCGCCCAAAACCGCGCCGACAATGCCCACAACAATGTTCAGGCCCGCTCCCTGCTGGGCGTCGGTATTCATTATTTTAGACGCAACCCAGCCGACTAAAGCCCCAAAAATAATCCAAAGTATTATTCCCATAAAGTTATAATTAATAATTTTGTTTGTTAGTATCTATTTCGATTTTGTCAGGCACATTGATGGTAGTGCCATTATCGGTTTTCCTCAAGGCCGGCAGGCCATACAGGAAAAACAAAGCCAAAGCCACAATAATCGCGATTACGGCAATAGCGAGCCCGGCTCCGCCGCCGCTGCTATCGCCCGGATTGTTTATGATTGTTGCCATATAGTTGCCTTTCAGTTAAGAATTTTTATTTATCCTGGTTATCCAATTTTACCGCGGCTTCCGGCGTGGATACTGTTTTGCCCATCAAAAACAGCCTGATGATTGCCAGGGCAAGCAGCCAATATACCAGCATAGCGAGCAAGGTGGTCCATTCAAAAATACTGCCTTCCACTTTAGTGATCCTAAAGACATTTAAGAATGGGGCCGCAAACGGGTAGGTAACCCCGTAAATAAAGCTGGTAAAGCCGGCGTTCGGATTTGCGGCGAGGAGCTTAAGCACAAACCGGAATGCCAGTAGGGCTTCCAGGATGCCCACTATATACCAGACAATTTGCGTGCCGCGGTAAAGCGGTTTGGTGGTGGGAGAGTTATACGCGTTTGTTGTGTTGTTATCCATATTTTTTGATTAAGTCCTATTTTTGCACATTAAGCGAAGCTGCGCCGCCGCCGTCGCAGGTAATATTGGCGTTGGTGATGGCCGAAGTTTTAAGGAGAGCGTAGCCATAGCCCGCGATTTTGAAAGTTTGGTTATTGGCTTTAAATGTGTGGGCAACCGCGTCGCGGTTATCCAGCATTACTATAGAGCCTTTTTTTACCGTCAAAGTCCCCGGAGTCCCGCTGCACTTGCTGAACTGGAAGCGGTAAGGGTAAGCCTTTATGGCTTTTTCATAAGAAAGGTCAACTTTGACTAGGTCAAAGTCAACGCTTTCCTCTGTGGAGGTGGGGGAGGCATTACTTGACTGTTCTTGGTTTGTGGACTGGTTGTCGTCAGCAGTCTTGTTTTTTTGGTTGCGCGCGTAAATTCCCCACACAATGAGCGCCAGCACCAAAACACCGGCAATTATGTAGCCTGTGTTCATACCTTTAGGTTTCCCCGTTGGATCGTCTGTCATATATTATTTCCTTTGTTGCCTTTATATTTTCCGCTTAATTGCGGAGATAATTTAAAGGTTAATTATTATTAATTTACTCCTTAAACATTAAATTTTCATTAAAAAGTTAAAGTACGCCTTCGGAAATAGATCGACCGATTCTATTGTCTGCCCTTAATCTATAATAGACTTTCTGCCCAAGCTTTTCTTTTTGCAAAATTTTAGCCAGCTCTAAGATTTTTAAATGCTGGGAAGCCAAAGGCAGGGATATTTTAAGCACTTTGGCAATGTCGCTTACCGCAAGTTTTACCTGTTTGCCCAGCATTTCAAAAATGCGGTAGCGGTTAGTGTCGCCGAGCATTTTAAAAATTGCCCGTTGGTCAGTGCCGTTAAAGCCTTTGCGGATTTTGTCTATCTGTTTGTCAGTGAGCATGCGGTCTCCTTATATTAGTTAAACGTTTAAATAACTATTTATGTTTCAATACCTTAAGCCTACTCCCTATTACACACAGTGTATATAGTCAAGGGCCGAGTTATGCACTTATTGTGAGCCTTTTGCCTTTTTCACCATCAAATTAGACAATTAAACAACTAATTAACTGCTTAACCCTGCAAGTTAAATTTTCTTAAGGCTTAAGGGCGGGTGATATGTTGTAATACATACTTTTGCTATATACAGGATGTATTATAGGGGCCATACTTAAGTTAAGTAGGGAGAATAATTCTCCAAAAAAATTAATACTGTATGCCAAAGAGCGGTATGACAGAGAAAGAAAAATTATGAACGAAGACACAAAACCTACAACAGGTACTCCGGCGACGCCTCCTGTTGTAAAATAGTAAAAAAGCCCTTGCTAGAGCAAGGGCTTTTTTTATTCGCGACGTAGAGCGAGACAAAGTAGTTCCTTAAGGAATTACTTTGCGAGCCGAGGAGCTAATACAGGTTTAATACCTCGCCAGCTCTGCTGCGAGGAACCTTTATCTGCTATAATATAGTAAATAAATAGCTGACTTATGTTTGAAATAAAACACCCAATATGGGACATGCTCTTTACTGCCTTTGCGGTTGTGGTAGCCGCTGTGGTCGTGCTTTTTGTTTTTAGGCAGACTATGCCCGCAAGGATGCCCCAAACCCTTATTTTGCAGGTGCCTTTTAGTCCCCAGGCGCCCACGGACAACTGGAGTAGGAACGAAGACTGTGAGGAAACCAGCATTACCATGGCCAATGCTTTTCTTACCGGCAATACTACTAACGAATTGCCTGCGGGCGCGGCCCAGGAAGCTATTAACAACCTAAAACAATGGGAAAACGCCAATTTAGGCTATAACATAGATACCGGGGCCAATGCCACGGCCAGGATGGGTGAGGGCGCGTTTGGCCTTAAAATTTCCCAAATCCCGAATTTTACGGAAGATGATTTAAAAAAAGCCCTAGTTGACGGGCACCCAGTACTCCTTCCCATTAACGCCAAACTTTTAGCCAACGCCCAATATAGGAACGAAGGCCCCACTTACCACATGATAGTCCTGCGCGGTTTTAAAGGAAGCAGATTCATAATCAACGACCCCGGCACCAACAACGGCAACGGCAATGAATATAGTTTTGATATTTTAAAAAAAGCTTCTGCAGATTGGAATAACACAACTAAGACGATGGATCCTAATAGAAAGATTGCACTCGTAGTATCAAGGTGAAGAATCAGAATAAGTCCTTCGAAGTCCGCCTAGGCGGACGAAGTAGGACTGGGATAACACTACAAAAACGATGAATGCAAATAGAAAGATCGCACTTGTGGTATCGAAATAATTACCAAAAACATCCAGCTTGGGTGTTTTTTTATGATGGCAAAATGAGCCATGTCCGCGTTTTCATTCTAGTTTTTTGGTTCAAGGAGCTCATCTATGTCGCAGCCCAGGGCAGAGGCAATTTTTTTCACGGTTAGGATTCCGGGGTCAAGGGTAGCGCCCGATTCTATTTTAGTAAGCGTATTCAAAGTTATCCCAGCCAGATTGGAGAGTTTGTCCTGGGACATCCCAGATTTTTGCCTGAGTTTTTTAATGTTTGCAGCGAGAAGCATAAAGTTTGTTCCTTTATCCCTTTATAAAGGGTAAGTTTATTAAACTTTTTTCACTCCAACTATGTATAACGCCCTTATCAAAAAACTGTTGCTGCAACAAAACACAATAAACATATTCTCAAATTCTTAAGAATTTGAGAATATAAATAAGGGCACTGCCCATTTTCTGCCAAAATTACTGTAGCGATCAGAAAAACAACAATCTCACAATCTTGAGATTGTTGTTTTTAAATAAAATGAATCCGCGAGGTGGGGTGCCCCGCGGATTTTTGCTGTGATGTTTGGTCGTGCGCCGGCCGAATTGCCCCAGGCCGGGTTGGTGGTTAGCTGAAGCTACGGACGGCGGCTACCTCATCGGAGAAGAGGTCGTCGGTCTCCGGGTCGATAACATCGCAAACGCGGCTGATCCGAATGGCCGTCCGCGCACCGCTTAAACGGTCTAATCCGAATCCCTTTACCTGTTTGCCCTGTGATTTGAGGTATTTGACCTGTCTCTCGAATGCGGTTAGCGCCTCGTATTTCATTTCCTTGAGGTCGCCGAAGTTAATCAGCACTTTCATGGCGAGGAATGGGGCTTTGTTGAAAACACCTAAAACGTCGCCCTGATCATTCAGTTTCCTGGTTTTGATGTCCACTACGTCTACATCTCCTACAGCACGGCCGCTTGCCATCAGTGACATATATTTCGGCCTCCTTCCGGATAAATTTATAGGTTTTAAGGCTGTTAGTCAAGGGTGAAAAGAAAATCTGTGCAAATAAAAATATACCTATTTAAATAGGTATATTGTGAAAATTATTCTTAAATTCTTAAGAATATGAGAATGTATTTTGGCTTGATGTTAAGATGGTTCTATGCTAAAATGTTCTTTCTGGGGATGGCGGTTTTTGACAGCACTTTGACATCTTTCAATATGCAAGACGAGCACGCCCAATACAACTCGTTAAACTGTCCAGGCACTATAAATGCTAACGCATTTGAAAAAGTGAAGGCTGCATTCGCTAACGCGTTTGCTGTTCCTGCACTTGCCCTCGCTTAATACAAGTGATGGCACTTGCCCCGAGGCCCTCCCTGGCTTCGGACCGGTAAGTTTATTATGGGATGCACTTATCGGGTTTGATTTACATCCGATAACCAAGCTTACGTAAATCACCTTTTGTAGTAAGTTGCCCCGACACTTCTGCAGAAGTTTTCGTCGGGGCTAATCTTGTGAACAATTGGAAGAGAGATAAATGTTGGACCCGGGTTAAACTCCCGGCATCTCCACCACTACTTCGCTAAAGCTACGTAGCGCAGGCACAAAAATAATACGCCACAAAATGGCGTTTTTATTTTGAAATTTGTGTTTTAATGTACTAGTACATTAGTGAGAAAGGAGCCGCACTTGAGCCTTTGAAACAGTATCTGACGGCATTGATTTTTAAATGACAGATTTTAGATTGACTAAGTCATAAATTCATGATTAAATATATAGCCGTCCTGAAAGGAGGACTGACAATGAGATTCAGGTTCAAGAAGCGGAAGAAGGAGCCCTCAACCATTGGAGCCATGACGCAAGTGGTTTTTGACCGTTACGTGGGATTCAGCACACAGCTGTATGCCGAAGCCGTCGAAGCGTTAAATCAGTCAAACGCAAGCGAAGTCGTAAAGGCCAAGTTTAGTTCCGACTTCGAGGCAGTTATGAGCTTGCAGCGCCGGTTATTCGCTGAGACTGGAGGAAACTTCACAATCGAGGATGTTAAACAGAGGTTGCCGGATAACACCTGGCTGTATTATAGCGTCCAGGTGGCCGCGTCTATGCGCGCAAAAGGTGGGCCACTAGGCTTCACCGAGGAACAGCGCCAACTACTGAACGCAGAGGCTCGGCGGTTGCAGGAAAGACTGAAGAACATTTAGCCCAATCGGCAGGTTGTTAGTTAACCTTGGACACTAAAGGGTTTGCCCGTTGTCTCTGACAATGGGATGCGGAAAGCGCAGGAACTTTAATGGTCCTGCGCTTCTTCAATTTATAGGGTTTTTATACAAATACTGTACTAGTACGTTAAGGAAAAAGGACTCCGGAGTTGAGCCTTTAAAATAGTACCTGACAATAGTACCTGACACCTTTTCTTTTTCCCATAAGTATGCTACTTTTAGCCTTGGTTATCAATTTGTTCAAAATGCTTGATTAACCCATACATCCGCAATATCTCTTCATAAATGTGTTTAAAGTTTTTTTCCAGGATGTCCACCACCACTCCGTTAAAGCTACCTAGTGCAGGCACTGAAATATCAATATCGATATTCATCAAACAGTGCTGATGTGGCCATGGCGAAGTAGTGCCCTACGAAGCCTTGTGCGTAGTAGGGCTTTTTTGTATTATTTTTTTATATGCACTATCTCTATATTCCCCAAAGTTTAAAGAAAAGCCCTTAAGGATATAAGGTTTTTTGGAAATTCTAGTAAAGCTTGGTACATAAATTTTGTATCAGACAGGTTTTAAGCTATAATATAAAAGTTATGACTGAAGAGAAAAAAAGAGAACTTGCAGAGAAATTCCTAAAAGTTTATTCAAACTTGCCTCTATCAACACGCCAGGAAACGATTGCTGTCCAAGAAGGGGCGAATCCAGGAACAAAAGAGCCTGTAAGTTGGCAAGTGGTCTTTTTTGAAATCAAAAACAACACACCAAAAGCGGAATTTTTTTTGGAATTGTTAAATAAGATGGGGTTAATTTAATATGCCCGAAGAAATTTCACAAGAAATTATTGATGTAGTGGTTGCTAGATTAGAAGAGAGCGCTGATGGCAGGTTTACTGCATTTGGAAATGAGTGGGGGGAACTTTCTAAGCAAGACCTAATTTCAGAGGTTAGGAACAGGACTGATTTAGGTAGAAAAATTATTGATGTTGAGTTAGCATATATAAAAGCATTGGTGAGTGGAGATTTATTGAGAGAAGTATCAAGCCCATAATTTGGATGAATATCACTCTAATTATAACTTTGCCCGAGCATGATTTGATTACAAAATACATTACCGTATGGAGTAATCAAATTTTAAATTCGGCAAAAAAAGTTGGAGCTAAAATAATTGAACTGAAAAGGGAAAAAGCAATAAAAAAAGAGCTGTTGGGTAGAATAAAAAAATTACAGCCAGAGCTTGTCGTACTTAATGGCCATGGTAATGAGATTTGTATTGCGGGGCATAATGATACTCCACTCTTGAGAGTTGGTGAAAAAGTATTTCCTATAAAAATTATTTACGCAAGGGCTTGCAAAGCGGCACAGATTTTAGGCGAAGAATTAGTAAAGAATGGTGTAGAGGCTTTTATTGGTTATAAGGAAGATTTTGTTTTAAGAATTGATAAATATAAAGTTCAAAGGATTCTAGATAACGAAGTGGCCGAGTTATACATGACTCCGTCAAATCAAGTTTCTATGGCCTTATTGAAAGGGTCGACTGCCCATGAGGCAAATGAAAGGTCTAAAGAACATTATAAAAAAACCATACAGAATTTAATACTTGCAGGGCCTAAATCCGAATTTTATCAAGAATTACCTTTTTTATATTGGAATATGTCTCATCAGGTATGTTTGGGTAACCCTGATGCAAGGCTTTAATTTATAGTTTACTGTAAACCGTATATACGGTTTTTTTGTTTGAGGAAAAAATAGGGACACGGCTCGTATTTGCATCACAAACCACCCCCGAGGCTTCAGGTTCATGGCATCGGGAAAATAGGTTTTAAAAATATTATGTAATTCATTACGTAATATTTTTTTGTTTGTGTTCATTAAAAAAAGTATCCGGCACCCTTTTTATAATTTTAAACAAAAACCACCACATCACTCTTTCGAATGATGGGTGGCCACGAACCAACACGATTCGTGTAAAGTGTTTTCGAGTTATTTCTTGCGGCTCAAGGCTCTGTTTCGGCAAGCACTTTTTGGAGGCCTTGCCGTAGTTGCGCTTCGTTGTCTGCGGAAACATAGCGAACCTGGGGACCAGGGCGGTTCAGGACATGATTCGTACCGATCTTGAATCCGATGGTGAACAGCTTGACTGGAGAATTCCCTACTATCGCTTTGACATTGTTCTCGAGGAGTTCATTACTATCTGCCTCCCCGTCGGTCACCACGACCAAATGGTACTCTCCTCTTGCGTTCAGCTTCTTGGCTTGTGCGGCAAGCATGAGGTAAGCAGTCTCGACTGCTTCGCCCAGAGGCGTGTTGTCGCGAGCTACAACGCTCTGAACCCCCTTTTGGAATAGTTCTCTGTCGGTGCTGAGGTCAGCGACTTTACGCAGACCTCTTTCGTCAAACACCACCAACCCAAGGCTGATGTCGACAGGCAAAGCCTTGACATAGGTGCCGATGGCCGTTTTCGCCTCGTAAAGAGACGACCTCATTGAACCAGATCCGTCGAAAACTAGGACGAGGCTTTTGGGGGCCGCTGTTTGGCCCGCCTCAATCGCCGCCTTCTGCCAGTCGCTTGGGTTGACTTGCAGGGGTGGCCCTGATACGCAACCTGCCAACAGAAGGAACGCGGCGAAAACAACGCAAAAAATGGTCTTCATTCGGTACTCCTTGTAAGTTTGTAGGCAGTCCTGCTTTCGCAGGCTGACTGCTGATTATAAGCTTTTATTGAAAATAAATCAAGCCAAATTCATAATAAAAATGGGTCATGTCCGGAGTTCTGGGTGTTGTGGCGGCGTTTCTTCATTTTCGCCAAACTACACCAAATCTGGTATTATAATCAAACTAATTATAAGTCTTATGTTTCCATTAAAAACCAGGAAAATCGGGGGTTATAGTTTTGGGAAGCCCACTTTTTACAGTACCTTTCATTTGGGCACTGACTACGAGGCTGATTTTAATAAGCTTTACGCGCCTTTTGACGGCACTGTGTCCACATCTGTGGGCCCGCAGGGGGGCAAGACTATACAGTTTCGCCCCGCAAACCAGGACGTAGTCATCCGTTTTTTGCATTTGGAGCAGTTTATAAAAATCGGAGCCGTAAAAGAAGGGGATTTAATAGCCCGGACAGGCAATACCGGCGTGAGTACTGCCCCTCATTTGCATTTGGACATTTCCAAGCATCAGCTTGATTTAAACAATTTTAATAATTTTATTGACCCAGAGAAATTTAACTGGGAAGGAGCGCTTATGAACCAAGCCAAAGTGGTGAAGTCAAAAAACAGCCCGACCATTTACATTTGCTACCCGGTGCCGAATATGGATTACCTCCAAACCAAGGCCAGCCTGGAAGGCATTGTAATCCCCACTGAAGTCCCGACTACGGATTCGTTATAGCACGAACGAGTGTTTTGTTTTTTTTAATATCAATATCAATCCAACAATCTTGAGATTGTTGGATTGATGGCTTTAACAAAGTACTGAAACTCGGCGAATAATAAAGGAGAGCCTCACTGAGCAAGAGGGCCTTCTTACAGCAAACCCCGCGTATTTGTACAGCGCGGGGTTTGTTTGTATGATATAATGTCTTTAACATTTTTTATCATTTAAATATAAAATCATTTAATCAAGGAAACAAAAATGTCATATATAGAAATAGAGGAATCGAGCGTTTCAAAATTCCTTTTTTCCTCAACCAGGATGAGCTGGCTTTGGTTTTTGGCCCGCGTGTGGGTAGGCTGGCAGTGGCTGGAGGCGGGCTGGGGGAAATTTAATAACGCGGCGTGGATAGGGGACAAGGCCGGCGCGGCCATAACCGGGTTTTTTAACGGGGCTTTGGCCAAAACTTCGGGCGCGCACCCGGATGTTTCCGGGTGGTACGCCTGGTTTATCCAAA
>Ga0209542_10009829_pt1 | contig 17445 bp, 20 predicted proteins | sample RifCSPhighO2_01_FD_184028 | JGI IMG/M metagenome (GOLD analysis project Ga0209542, IMG submission 184028) | Soil microbial communities from Rifle, Colorado - Rifle CSP2_plank highO2_0.1 (SPAdes) (version 2) | ecosystem: Environmental > Terrestrial > Deep subsurface > Rock core/Sediment ...
CCACTCGTTCGGAGCTTATCGGCACCGCCGACCGCTCGGAGAAGATCCGCACTTATAACTTCCCCGACGACCGCATTACAGATCACAGATTCAACGTGAAGGCGCACAATATCCAAGGAGTCTTTAATGGAGACCTTGATATTTTGCTTAAGAAAATTAGAAAATCGCAGGAAGGAGGCAAAAAATAGCAAAATCCCCTTCGGGGGATTTTTAGTACCGGGCATCTCGTATGCGAGTATCCAAGAATGCACTACTCTCCAATCGAATGCCATGGCATTCGATTGGAGAGTAAAGAAAAACCGCCGGTTAAAGCGGAGTGTTACGCCGAGATTCCGAAAAAAGGATTCAACGGCGTGATTTGGGAAAGATCGGGTGGTACATATTCCGTGGTCCCATTAGGACAGAATCGTCCGCCAGCCAATCTTGCCGTCTCTTTCCAGGAAAATTCCTTTCCGGGAGTTTCGACAGCGCATCCAAAATCGCATTCTGGACAGCGAACGTGCGTTCTGCATACATCCTCCATTGCATCCTGGGTGACCACGATCGGATGCCATAGCTCCTGAACAGGAGCAAAAGATCCCTTGGGACATCCGCGCCTCATCGCGAAATCTCTCATTGCGAGAACGTTAGAAGAAGGAAGCCTGTTTGCTGGGTTCTGAGAACCCACGAATCGGCATGCGGGTTTCTCGAGCTTGCAGTTCGCGCACTCTATGATCCCGAATCTTGGCTCGCAGTCTTTGCAGTGACGAGACGTAAGAACCGGAGAGTGATACCTGAATGCGGCTGTTAACCACATCCAAACGCCCACAAACCATGACCCGATCGCCGAAAGTAGTTCTATTTTCAAGCTACATACCTCTGTGATTTTATACCACACCTAATCTTTAGAATCTAGCCTAGATTCTAGATACTAGTCCCTAGATACTTCCTCTTGAACTATGAATTCAAAAGGTCTATATCATCTTGGAACTTCTCGGCGGAGTTCACCACTTTGGCGCCATAGCCCCAGACGTGGTTACGCCAGCGGCTGCCGGCATAGTACCTGGCCGCCGCACATCTTTCTTGAAAGAGCCCGGAATATCCATCGCAAACTTTGAGCAGATCTTTGATGTAGAGCGAGGTCGCAACCACTGCGTCCGCATTCCTCCAGGGCGAAGGCGGATTTACACCCGCAACTTGAGCAATCCTTGCCTTAAAAAAATTCCAGGTCGAAGGAATAAACTGCGCCGGACCCATCGCTCCGCCATAGGCGCCATCCGAGTTAGCGCAGGAGACCTTTATAATTCCATTGTCCAGATCGCGCTGGAGACCCAGTTCGGCGATGATCTGTAGGAATACGGGTATGTCGCGGGTCGGGTGCATCGCGGTCTTGTAGTCGCAGCGGCCTACGTTTTTGCCGAGGTTCGACTCGCGGTCCAAGATCGCCAGGATAAAAGCGGCGCGTACGCCAGTCGCGCTCTCGGCGAGCTTGGCGAACTCATAAGCCTTGTCGAAGGTGAGCTCTCCCCCGCCCAAGAATTGGAATATCCTACTCCGTATTTCAGCGGCCTTTTTCCTAGTCTCAACCAGATATTTTTGGTATTCCGATTCTTTGCCCTTCGTAATCGTAAGCAGTTTGTCTTTCTCAGACTTGGTACTCAAAATTGATGCCCTCTGCCCATCTTGATAGCTCTTTAGAGTCGCGGCATCCGCCCGCTTCAGGCTCAGTTGTTCTTTCTGATCAATCAGCTCATCGTGGGATGACACCAAGCTTTCCAAAACATCCCGTAAACTGCTCTGCAAAAGAGTCAGACTGTTTATGTTACTAAAAAAATCCGAAAGTCTGCGGTTCTGCAGCATAATCTCCAAGTATTGCTCCTTGTCGCTCTCATATATGTTGCGCAGGGTTTTCGTCAAGGTCGTTTTCTTGGACTCGATGTCGCTCTGGACGACTTTAATCTTGTTCGAAGTGTCGCGAATCTCCCCGTCGAGTTTGCCGAGCGAAATATTAACCGCTTTTATCTGCAGGTTAAGCTTGTTGACCTTCGTATTCAATATGTTTATCTCACCCTTAAGTGAAGCGCCCTTCTTGCTGTAGTCGGCAATTGTTTTCTCGTAATCGTCTATCTGGGCCTCGTACTCTCGCAACTCTCTTTCCAGAGCTTCCCGCTCATCGGGAATGGTTACAGTTTCGGCCAAAATCTCTGGCGTTATGATCGGCGCAAAAACTTTCCCGCTCAAAAAGAGTAGAGCTGACAAGGCAGCCCCAATTATCAGCGCGCCACCGAACAAATTACCAGCCACCGGCCGGACACGCAAAAATGAAAGGTTTATGCGCTTCGGTAAAGCCGAAAACGGATCAATAAACCTGTTCTTTCTTATATCAACTAGTGTTTTGGGCTTCAAAATCATTAACTCTAGCTTATTATACATTTATATCTGTTTCCACCAGATCAAAGCGAGGCTGCATAACTTTCGAAGAACGTCGCGTAGGCTGGTTTGGATCGGCCCCCGTCCTGGCGGGGCAAACCAGCCGAGCGTGAAGAAAAACCCACCGCAGGAGTGGATTTATTCTGTTTCTTCGAAAGTTATGCAGCCAAGTCCTTATTTCTTCCCTTCCTTACCACCTGCTTGAGGCGCGGCGGCAACCTTAGCAGCGTCTCGGGCAGCTTTCTTTTCTTCGCCTTCAACTTTTATGTCTTCGATCTTAACTTCGGCAACTGGAGTAACCTCTTCAACCACAGGTTCGGAAATTGAGACAATGACGGTCGATGGATTAGTAACAATCTTGTACTTATCGGAAGCGGCCAGATCGCGAACGTAGATGCTCTGGTTAAGTTCCGTAAGTTTAGAGAGGTCGATAACGATATGCTGAGGAATGTTGGCGGGGAGACATACAATTTCCAATGCATCCATAGCTTTGGTTAAAATTCCGCCGAAAGCCTTAACGGCCGGAGCCTCGCCCATAAATTCGAAAGGAATAGCGAGCTCGAGCTCGGCGTTCATGTCGACTTCATAGAAATCAACTGACTGGAAGTCTTGGGTGATTGGGTGAAACTGGATGTCGTGGATAATAACCGGCTTCTTCTGGCCATCGACAACAAGGTTTATTATTTCGCTTTCGCCGGCAGTCTTATATGCGGCGGCCAGGTCTTTTACCGGGACGGTAAGGTGTATGTTAGCCACGCCATGGCCGTAAAGCTCGGCCGGAATCATGCCCTTGCCGCGCAAAAACACCACTTTGCCGCTGCCCAACTCATTCCTTTTTTGTACTTGAAGATCCATATATTTGTATAAATCAAACCCTATAAACGTAGGGACATACTATTACAAGCCACATATATTATCAAGCGCCGCCGAAATCACAATGTCCAATATCCAAATCTCAATTTCAAATCAATGATTAAAATCCCAATGGATAATTAGGCATTAAATCATTCAGATTTGGTTTGACATTTGAGCTTTGGAATTTAAAATTTTTGCTAGACGCTAGCAATTTTGACATAAAATCTGCTCCCCTTCCCTTCTCCGTCCGACTCCGCCCAGGTTGTGCCGCCGTGGCCCTCGACAATCGTCTTCGCGATAAATAGTCCTAAACCAGTGCCTAATATCTTTACCGCATTCTGCTTATCACGGCTAAATTGTTGGAAAAGCATTGGGATCAATTCTTGCGACATACCAAGACCCGAGTCTTTCACAGATATGATTACGTGTTTATGGTCCGCCGGATCTGAATCTATAGAAACCTTAACCCATCCGGAGGGGGTGTATTTTATCGCATTCTCGGTATAGTTCTGGATGACTTGGCGGAATTTCTGGGTATCGGCTTTGACCTTCGCGCCAGGCACCGTTGTTGTAAGCGTTAACTCCAAATGCTTCGCATCCGCCAAAGTCTTCAACTCGTCCACAATATCACCTACGAATTTATTAATGTCTATTTCCTCAAGATGGTATTCCATTTTGCCCTCTTCTATCTTCCGGAGGTCCAAGAAATCGCTTACCAAACTGATCATCTTATCGGCCGAAGATTTTATTTTCAACGCTGTGTCCTTAACTCCATCCGGCACCGGGCCATAAATGCCGTCGTAGATCAGCGAGGCGTAACCCTTCACGACCGACATGGGGGTTCTGACTTGATGGGAGGCGAAAGAAAGAAACTCGGACTTCAATTTGTCGAGTTCTTTCAACTTCTCGTTCGCGGCCTTGACCTGTTGGTAAAGGTTCGCGCGGTCGAGGGCAACAGCGATAACGTTGATAAAGCTCTCGATCGATTCTTTTTCGAACTTGCTCAAAGCCTCATAGTCGCGGTTAAGGCATATGATAAGCACACCGATCGCCCGATCTTCAATGATAAGAGGGTAAACAAGTGAGTTGCGTATCTTGGCCGACTGCTCGATCTTCTCGAGCAAACTCACCGGGAAAACATCTTTCCATATCTTACATATTCCTTCGGAGGTCGCCATCATCTTACCGCCAACCGCAAGCTTAAAGATCTCATTGTTCAGAGGGTTGGGAATCTTCACTGAATCAAAAGGCGCCTCGGACAAAAACGAAGCTATCTTTTCGGATTTGGCGAATTTCAGCGGCGTAAGCTCAGTTTTCCCAACGTCCACGGTCATGATGCCCACCATCTCGAAATTCAAATCTTCCCTTATCGCCGCCGTGATCTTTTCGGCAATCGCGCCCGGATCAAGCGTCAGAATGCTTATCTGATAAAGCTTTCTAAGGAGCGAAAGAGTCTTGTTGCGGACAGAAAGCTCAACATTCTGCTTGTACAGTACCGCGGCCACATCTTTGTGATCCGTGCCGGACTCATCAACTGCGTGCTCGGTCAAAAGTTTCTCCTCCGGCGGCGCCTTTATCAATTTCTCATCTTTCGGCTGGGACTGTTTAGGCATGGAATTATTGTAACATTAAAGCTTAAAGCCGGACTATTCGCCTATTCCCTGACCGGGCAGGCGCGCGAATCAGAGATGGTGAGCGGTCGATTGTTGCATCTAGCGCCAAGAATTTAAAAAACTTATACTGGATATATGATCTACTACGTAACCGGCAGCCAGCATAAATTCGAAGGCGCAAAATCGCACCTCGCAGACCATGGAATAAAAATCAGGCAGAAAGTCATGCCAATCATCGAAATCCAAAGCGATTCGACAACAGAGATCGCCGTGGATAAAGCAAAAAATGCTTTTGCGGTACTGAAACAGCCTCTATTCGTAAACGACTCCGGCTGGGCCATACCAGCCCTAAATGGCTTCCCAGGCGCCTTCATGGCATTCGTGAATAAATGGTTTACGGCTGAAGACTTTATCGCTCTCATGAAGGGCAAGAAAAACCGCGAGGTCGTCTTGAAACAGGTGGTCGTCTATATCGATCGAAAGACTATAAAGGTATTCGAGCAAAGCATTGTCGGCAAAATCCTAACTAAAGCCAGCAGGGTAAGTGGCCGCCCTTCGGAGATGATTTCTTCTTTCTCAGACGGCAAAACAAGCGAAACCGAGTTAAGAACAAAAGGTGTCAGGGCATTCGAGGCCGAAGCAGAGCTCTGGCACAAGCTCGCAAATTGGCTAAAAAAGAATCGTCGGTCTTAGGATTTCCGCATTCGCCAATTCGCGCGAATGAGCGAATCACAACGCCGAATGTTATTGATATATCGAATGGTCGCCAACAGCGACCATAAGAATGATTTCCTTATCAAATATCTTAAATATTACTCTGTGGGCATAATTTATACGGAAAGCATAATATCCGTCCAACTCACCGGTAAGCTTGTGAGTTTTTAGGCGTGGGTCAAGATAGTCGTTCTTAAAAATCTCAAGTCTTTCTTTTACTAAGATTTTTATATCAGCCGGTAATTTATTGTAAAGTCGCCAGAACCTAGCCGAATAACCAATCTTCATATCTAAAATTTGGCTCTATCTAAGTCTTTTACCGACTTAAGGACTTTAAACTTCCCCTGCTTGTATTCTTTCTCGCTCTGTCGAATGTCTTTAAGTATCTCTTGGTCTTTCCATAATCTCAAAAGATGCCGGATAAACTCGCTTGTGGAGGCATAATTGCCTTCCTTAACCGCGGATTCCATTTGCTGACGCAACTTCTCAGGCATAGATATATTTACTATTGCTCTTCTCATGTTTTTGTCTGTTTTATTTTATTTCGCTTGCCCGTCCGTAGCTTTATGCGAAGGAGGGTTATTTTTGACTTTCATTGATTGTAACAACTTGTGTTACAGCAGTCAAGGAGGGGTTGATGGTATTAAAATCAACCTTTTGGGGTGAATTACTAACGAGCAAAACGCGTTAGCGCTTATGGGCTATCGAGCTACCTCAAACTTGCCGGCACTTCGGCGGGAAGCATGTCAGCGAGAAATGGAGCGGCGGCATCGTGACAAACTTCGCGCGAGGCGCGACCGAAAAGGTGTTCATATTGGGCGACAAGGCGGTTCAAGATATCAGTTTTTTCGCCGTTGAAGGCAACCTCACCGGTGGACTGGTTTACGATATTCAAACCGGCAACTTTTCGCGCCTCGTCCCAAGCCAAGGGGCCGATGATAAGCTCCTGTTCTTTAATAATCCTTATGGCAATTTGGGCGAAGATTTCCATAGGTTTATGATTTGGTTTCCTCTAGTCTATTTAGCGAAATAATGCCGAACGACATAATAAGCAGAGAGGTCATATACATAAGATCAACTGGACCGCCGTTGTAATAAGTCTCCGTACCTACGCGGTACAGAAAGGTGTAGTCTGTTATATATTGGGCGACTAACGCAAGGACGATAAGAAGAATTCTTGAACGCATTACTCCGCCTAATACCCCAACAGATAGGCTGTATGTAAGGATGCCTATGGAGATTGCAATGGCTTCAAAGCCTGGGTACCCGAAGTCCAAGAAAGTCCTTAATGGATTAGATAGATCAACTTCCACGTGTTGCAAGAACAATGTGTAAGCAATGACTATCATAAGAACCGGTATGGCGATGGCCTGCAATTTGCCCATCATACTCTTCAGACCGACCCTCACTCCCGATGCTTTTGCAAAATTATACATAGCCAATGCATAGAAAGGCACGATCAAAAAATATCCAAAATCCGCTATTGATGGATAAGGAATCTCAACTTGTTTAATGACCACGAAGTAGCTCCACGCCCATTGGCCGAATACCTCCGCAAGCAAACCAAGGGAAAGGAATATTACTCCCCTACCTATAAGACTCTTCATCCCTCCCCATTTTTTTGAAACTACCACTAGACCAAAAATACCTCCAGAAAGGGAAATGAGAGGATAAAGGGCGCCGAAAAGATTATTTATGAAACCCTCCTGCGAACCCGAAAGGTAAATATTGATCCAGAAAACAAACAGCGCCACGTATACAAATAAAAGTACTCTGGAAAGCCAGTTTCTTATTAACAATCTAATCAAATCCATGATAATTAAATTATATCAACATTAAACTCGGTAAAGCCCAGCCCCATGTTGTAGCTTATGTTCAGTTTTATTTTACCACCCTTTTTGACCTTCTTTCTATCCACAGGCACGATGACGGGCATATTCATATCAGAAGTGTCGCCATAACGCCGACCGCCGAGATATATATTCGATTTAAGTTCAACCGCATTAACAATGCCACTTTTCTCAACCATTATCTCAATTTCTTCGTTGATTATGGTTGATTTGATGGATTTTAGGTCTACCGAGGCATAGCTTGTAAAACTGCTTAAACCATTAACCACTCGACTGACCGCTCCGTAATTCCTTGCCTGGACGACAATGGGTATATTAAAACCATAGAAATCGAAGTCGTAATCCACTACCCTCAATAAACAGTCCATTTTGTCCGGCAGCAGGATGGTTTTATCAATTATCACTCCATTTTTTCTCATTGCTATCACGGCCTGAGCCTGCTGTTCCGCAACCATTCCGGTATCGAGCATCTCCATGGTAACAACGTCGGCATGGAGTCCCCGTGGCAATTTGAAATCACGAACGTCTTGATTGACGACGGTTATCCTGTTTTGCATTTTATTGACACTCACGTCTTGCTTCGCAAGCTTCGCGATTTCCGGATCTTTCTCAACTGCGTATACTTTGGCACCACGCTTTGCCGCCAACAAAGCAATAATTCCAGTGCCTGTCCCGGCATCAACTACAACATCTCCCGGCTTAACAGTTTTGTTTATAGCTCTCTCAAAAAAAGAAACCCTCCTTGCGTCCAACAAACACTCCCCAACCATCAGATAATTACTGATTGAGTGGTTTTTCAAATAGCCAGATATATTTTTAGCAGAAGAAGGCATGTACTGAATTCTACCCCGATATCATAAATGTGGGAAATCAGAAATCGTATGCTTTTAGATTGGGTAGAATCGACTTCTTCGGTTTCAGGACTGACCCCATTTTCTATTTTTTTCTAGCAATAATATCAAAAACGTGCCAATGCTTTGGAGACCCATCTGCTGTTTTACCATTAAATTCTTTTTCATCAAATAAAACAACATCCATGTCGTCAAGCATTGATTGCGCCTTTTCTTTTGTAACAAAAGTTAGCTTTGTATTAAGATGCAATCCGTCACGATTGCCGAAAAATTGACCGCAAAAAATTCCATCTTTAACGAGAGATTTTTTTACAGATGCGAATACGTCAGAAAACATATCGGGTTGGACAAAAGGCAACGAATATATCGCAACAGCGATATCATACTCATTTTGAGGAAAATCAAAATCAGCGAAATCGGTGAGAAAAAATTTCAGGCGGTTTGACTTCGTGTTCCGCACGGCGTCACCAACGACTTTCTCTTTATCAATAATCGTTGTTTCAAAACCCTGAGAAAGCAGATATTTGGTATCTTTCAACGTACCTCCACCACCAATATCTATTGCCTTATTTTTGGCTTTCACATACTCCATGGCCTTAACGAGCAATGAAGCCGGTGGATAATTTTTAGTATTCTCAAAATAATTCGCCCAATCAATTGATTTGTTTTTCATGTAGATTATTCTAATAATAACGGTTTAAAAAATGGGCAGCATCCATCGTGATGGTGTGCTGCCCTGGGTTGATGATCCTGCGTCTTGCAGGTTACGATGTGCAACCTGTGCAGGCTGCACATTTCGCGGCGTAAAGATTTTCGGCAATGTACTTGATTCGTTCTTGACGTGTCATTTATATCACCTCCTTTCTCTTTCTGGAATCCTTACATACTGTATGAAAGCCCTGACCTGTAAGCGCTTGCTCAACGGATCAAGCTGATCGCGACCATGAAGCATAACGAAGTTATCGAACCAGATCGCCTGACCAGACTTGAGCTTAAAAAACAGATGTCTTTTCTCCCTCCGACGAATCGAAATGACCTGGTTGAAACGTCTGACAGCGACGGCTTGAGAATTCTCAAGCTTGTCCAAATTTGCGATGGCAAACGCTGGCAACCAGTAAACGTGAGGTGGCTGACTTTCCTCTATGATCAGCAGTGGGAGCCGGTCTTCACTGCGAGGCAAGGGTATCTGAACACTTTTCAGTACCTCAACCTCTAGCGGAGAAAGCTCTTCCAGTATATCACGAGTATCGATCAGGAGGTTCTCTCCACCACCCAGATTATCCGCCTCTTCACAGAACAAGCCCACAACGTTCACTAGCGGATGATCTGTATGAAACGGTACTTCATCTGGGAGATGGGAGTATCCCGTGTATTTCTCTACCTGCTCTCTGGGTTTCAGGAAGATTTCCCTGGTTTGAGTAACCTTGCCAAGTTGGTTACAAATTGCCAAGTAGTTTTCCCTATCGCCGACATCAGCGACAGCGTACCCATTTAGATCGAGACGGTTACGAATATTCAATGCACTAGGATTCATGATGCACCGCCTCGCAGGGTTGATCAAAAAGCCTCGGTTTCTGAAGCTTGATGAGCACTTCAGCTGAGTATCTTACAGGATATTCTTCATACCACCTGATCATCGTGTCCTCGCCGACTACTTCGCAGATATAGTTCAGCTGCAACTCAGTCTCTTCACGACTGATTGGCTGGAAATTTGGCGCGGACGGAGAATGATGGATGAAAGTCCCCAGATAATCCATACAGAACTGCTCATAGTCTCGCGTATGGAGGACGAAGGTATGCCAATATTCATCGACAACCGCCATCCCCAAATGAATGACCAGAATGCGCGGGATGCCTTCGAGATTTTGCAAACGGTCTTGCTTCAGTCTGGCGTTGAGCCACAACCACCTGTATGCCTCTCGGGCAATTTCTTGTGCCTCGGGCAACGAGGATTCATACAATACTCTGAACTTGTTAAGTACGCTGTCGTTCTTATAGTTTAGGGTTTCTTCAAGACTACGCATGTTCACTCCTCCTTTCTTCGCTTGCTCACAAATTTTCAAAGAACTTCATTCTGCCTGGATCGGCAGAAATGGGTTCTCTGCCAATCCGAAGCTAACTTCATTGTTTCAATTTGGTAATCTGTCGTCAATGGTTGACAACAATATAAGAAGTGCTAGATTTATATAGGGAATAAGAGTTATTAACAGCTGACAGATTTATGGAACAGCAAATTTTGAAGAAATTAATAGATTTTGGCTTGAGCGATAAGGAAGCAAATATCTATATTTCTCTCCTGGAATTAGAGATTGCTTCGGTAAGCAACATCGCAAAACATTCCAACATCAACCGCAGTTCTGCTTATGTGGTCTTGGAGTCTCTAAAAAAGAAGGGGTTGGTCGGGGTTTCGGATGATAAAAAGATTCAAAGGTACGTTGCCTCCTCACCAGATATACTTCTCCGGTCGGCAAAGGAATCCGCGGAAAAACAAGAAAAAATCAAAGAAGCCATTGAATCCGTTATTCCCGAACTGAAATCTTTATATAAGGATATCAAGCACAAACCAATCGTAAAAGTATTTGAAGGACAAGAGGCTACGAAAGAAGCTTATTACAATATCTCACTTTTGAAGACCGATCCAAATGTAAAAGAAATAAGGGTTTACGAAAATCCGGAAGGTTATATAAATGTTTTGCCGAAAGATTGGTTAGACACAGATTACAAAGAAAGAATGAGATTGGGCCTATTTATGCATTCAATCTATCCAAAAACTCTAGAATCAACTGAAGTTATTAAAAGATATAGAGCTATGGGGTCCAAGGATGAGCTCATTCAAATTCCTCAAAATAAATTTGCATCTTCCTCTAAATTCGCCAATTTAACAATTTGTGGAGACGAAGTCTGGTTTGATTCTCTTAAGGACAACTATTGCATCAATATTAAAAAGCAGGAGATTGCCGATACTCTGAGAAATCTCTTCGATCTTGGTTTAGAAGCTGCAAGAAATCTAAAAAGAAAAGACCGCTAGCCAGGTTCTAACCTAACTAGCGGCGGGAAGGCGGAACTGAAGGCCGCTTCCGAGTTGGAGAATGAGAGGTAAAGAGCACTCTCTGTGGGAACACCAGCAACAGGAATATGAACCCGTTAAAAAAGTGCATGTAACTGAGGTAGATGGCCGTGGGAACGTCCCAGTTGAGGTAGAGTCCCCTTGAAGGGATCCATACAACGGTTCCAGCGATATTGATCACGCTCCCCAGGAACCAAAATCCCCAAGCGAATCTACTCTCCGTCCATGGCCTGTGATATGACTTCCAGATGGTTGGAATAACTCCAATGAAATCCACCAGGACGCATATAACGAATGCCAGGAATGATGAACCCGTGATCCACCACACTATAGCCGCTACGAGCGCTCCCGCCACACAAACCGAATCAAGTACACTCCACCCCTTCTCCCCCTTGAAGAGAGACAAGATGGCGACAACGAACGGTCCGGCGATGTACGCGATGGGTACCCAAAGCGTGTCTCCTCCTCCGGAGGCCTTGTAGCTCGCCCAGAGCATTACTCCGACAAGCGTCAGGATCCACCAGGTGGACTTGCTTGGCTCCGTTTTCCCTTTGATCGTCGAAAAAATATAGGGAATGTAACCGGCCAGAGAGACGACTCCGGCCGTGATTCCCATCACTTGGCTGAAGTAGGTCAATCTTTTCACCTCGGTATTGAGTTGTCCGTGTACGCATCGCATTTCTGCGACGCGCGCCTATGATACCACGCTATTTTAAAACAGTCAAACTCTTTTTTCTTCGAGTATATGCGCACGATGCCGGCGGTGGCGCGGTCGAAGGATGAGCTCGGTCACTATGCCGATCATTATGAAAAGATATATCGGATACGATGCATGCGCGAAGTCCCATTTTTCAACAGCCAAGAGGTTCAGTCCGCCAGCGGATAAGGATATAACCCATGCGAGGCGATCTTCGGACTCGGGGTGATAATACGTTTTTCTGATCGTAGGCAGAGCGGCCAAGGCATCGATCGTGATAGTCATCGCAAGCGCAATGAGCGGAGAACCGGTAAGCCACCAAACGACGAGACAAAGGGCGCAGGAGAAGATTATGTATCGGTCGAACTTAGTCCATCCGCCGACGCCGTAGCGAATGGAAAGCAATGAGACAGTTATGGTCGCTGCCACATACGCAACGAGCATCCAAATGGTTTCCCGCGCTCCTGAGGAGTAAAAACTCGCAAGACCTATCGCGGTCACCAGGGCCCAGATGGACCAACTGGCGCGTTCGGGTTTGGTCTTGCCTTTCACTATGGAATATATGTAGGGCACAAACTCGATTATGGTAAGAACTCCGGCGAGGATGCCGACATAGCGGCGGAAATCCGGCGAATCTATCATTGCGAGAAGCGACTCGCCAATGGTTCCGTTTTGATACACGAAATAGGCCAGTATCACCCAGAAACTAGTCACGCTCCAGGTGAAAAAGATGCCGAGGATTGGGTGTCCATTCTTGCCGCGAGCGATGGAACTCAGATGAAGGAAAGAAGCGATGAGAGAAAAGATCGCAGAGGCCAGCAAGAGCGGTGCTATGAATGTCATAAGGAATTATTTAATTGTAGTAAAAACTATTCATACTCCCTAGCTATCGCGTAAAGATATGGCAAGCGACGAAAAAACCGAGAATCCTCCCGCAATCACCAAAAGCGCTGTTATGAAAGACATTCCAAGAATTGTAGCAGAAGTTGCGCGGTGTGGACTACTATAGACTGCCTATTTATTATCAATAAATTCCTCGATACTTATCTCCGCGTCTCTAATGATCTTATGTATAAGCGATTGGTCTATGGCTTTATAGTCCGGCACGGTTACCGATTTCCTGTCCGGAGCAGACAACCGCATATGGCTCCCTCTTTGCCTCACAACTTTGTAGCCGAATTTAGCCAGAACATTGACCAATTTGCGCCCCGATATTGGAGACAGCCTGACCATCTAGACGTTTATAGTATGCAAACTTATTTCCTGTGGCTTATATCCGCTAAGCACGGCTTTTGCTTCCTTTTCTTCCAGAATCATCTTAATAACCTCACGAATATTTGTTAATGCCTCATCAATTGTTTTGCCCTGTGTGTAACATCCTTCAAAAAGCGGGCACTCGACAACATAGAAGCCGTTCTCGCCTTTTTCAACAAGCAGTGGTATTTGATGTTTATTGTGCTGATTGATAGCCATAATTTGATTTTATTCTAAAACAAATTGGCGAAATTATCAATTTTTATGCGTGGTGAGCGATGAGAAAATCGAGAACCCGCCCGCAATCACCAAAAGCGCTGCTATGAGTGCAGAAGCTATTTATACCCTTTCGCCTGGAGGTTGAATAATTTGGCATAGGTGCCATTTAGTTTTATTAATTCTTCGTGAGTGCCGTTTTCTTTAATGGCACCGTTTTCTATTATGACAATTTTGTCTGCTTGGCGGACAGTTGAGAATCTATGAGAAATAAGAATGACGCTACGATTGTCTGGTAGATTCTCTAACTTCTCGAAAATCTTAGCCTCAGCTTCGGCGTCGATCGCTGAAGTGGGCTCATCCAAGATCAAAACATTTGGATCGCGATAGAAAGTGCGTGCAAGCGCCAGCTTCTGCCATTGCCCCACTGAAGGTTCGACGCCCTCTGTGAATTCTCTGCCGAGCATCTGATCATAGTTTTTCTCCCATTCTTCTATGAAGATATCAGCCTCGGCGGCTTTGGCGGATGCTTTGACTTTCTCGAGATCAGTCTCTGAACCCGTCCGACCGAGGGCAATTGTGTCCTTAACTAAGAAGTGGTATCGGGCATAATCTTGGAATATGATTCCCAACTGATAATACCAGCTCTCCAAATCGATGTTTTTCAGGTCATGGCCATCGATTGTTATCCGGCCTTCGGTTGGGTCATAAAAACGACATAAAAGTTTCACAAAGGTTGTTTTTCCAGCGCCGTTAATGCCAACAATGGCTATCTTTTCGCCAGCAGCTATTTTTAATGAGAAATTGCTGATAACAGCATTTTCTGTCGCGGGATATTTAAAAGTAACGTTCTCGAAAACTATTTCCGGAGTTTTATGCTTATCAAGCACTATTCCTTTCTCCTGATGCTTGATTATTTTTGGCAAATCGAGAAGTTTGAACATATCGGTTACAAACAAGCTGTCCTCGTATTGAAGCGCCAGATTTTGGAATAAGCTCGCAAGGGATTGCCTGAAACTTCCTATCGACGCAAGAATGAATGTCAGGGTTCCGATAAGCAAGTTGCCGTGGACGACCTGGAAAACAAACCAAAAAATAGCAAAGCTAATAACTGCCTGAGAAACGAATCCTGAGAGTAATTTATAGATAAGTTTTTTGTTTTCATTTTTAATTGAAGCGTTTTGAAATGTTACCAACAGATGCTTAACCATAGCGAAGAAATGTTGGATATTCTGAAATATTCTTATTTCTTGGATAAGGTTAAGTTTTCTGAAATATTCATTTAAATCCCAAAATCTACGGCGGTCCTCTGCTTTGGCGCTCCATATACCCCAATTCACTTTTCCGTAATAGACCTCGACAAGAAGCTCAGGAACGGTGCCCAAAAAGATAATCAGGAAGATCCACCACGAGGAGAGATATAATATCACTGAGGCAATGGCAACCTCAATAAAGTTCTGTATCAAAAAATATTGTCGGTGGGCGAATTCCCTTGAACGCCATTGGGCCTGTTCAGTCACTTTGCCGATAAGATCATTGATCTTAGGATTTTCGTGAGAGGCAAAATCCATATCAGCCTGTTTCTTCATAACCATGAGAATTATTTTCCTATCTAAAAGCAGCAGCAAAACCTTAGAAATATATCCCTGAAGAATGAAGAAGATCGAAGGTAAAAGACTGGCCAAAATCATCATGCCGATAATCAAAAATATTTTAGACTCAGTTATATTTTTAATATCAACCAGATTGTTGATTAAAAGCGCTATCGAACCGGATTGTATAAAAGGCGCAACAGAAACGGTCAAAAACGCAAAAACCAGGAATATAGACATACCCTTGTTTTCGGACCATATAAGCTTACTTACCCTAAAGCTGTTTCGGATTAATTCTCCGAAAACAGAAAAGGAAAGTTTAGATTTTTTCTCTATATTATTCATACAAATTGCGCCGGCGGGATGACGGCTTGTCTAATATAACCCAAAAACCAAGAAAGGGTTACTCTCACCCATCTGATTGGTAAACCGCGGGCACGAGGGCGCAAACGGGTTTGTCGCCACACTTCGCGCCGGCAACTTCGTATTTTATTCCGACAAGCGAGGATGGGAAATCAAAACTAGCAACACTTTTATCCAATAATTTTCTTGACCTCGCCAACAACCAGATCTGGCCTAACATCAGTTTGCGTGCGAGCGGCCATACCCTTCACCTGGACTACGCCGCGCTCGAGCTCCTTGGGGCCAATGATGACGACAACGGGATATTCGCGGCTGACGGCATAGGCCAGCTGGCCCTTGAACGTGCTTTCCTTGCCTAGGTATAGCTCTGTTTTAATACCGGCGGAGCGTAAAGATGCGGCGGTTTTCTGAACAGCCCCGCCGCAGGACTCGTCGAAATTCAAAACTAGAACATCAGCAGCAACTTTTTGCTTTTTTATCTTTCCAAGTTTCTCCAGGGCGGTGAAGAGACGATCAAGACCAACCGAAGCCCCTACCGACGGAACAACCTCCTTGCTGAATCTAGAAACTAAATAATCATAACGTCCACCGGAACAAATACTCCCTATTTCTGGTAAATCGGTTAGAATTGTCTCAAAAACCATCCCATCATAATAATCTAGGCCACGAGCGATAGAGAAATCTATCTTGTATCTGTTTTCTGGAACACCCAGGTTTTCTATTTTTTCACCTATAAGCTTTCTGTAGGATTCGTTATTATTTTTTGTGGGATCCGAAAGTGTCTCTCTTATTCTATCTATAGTTCTAGAATCAATACCAAGAGAGCCCATCTCTGCTCCAACCCCCTTCCAGCCAATCTTATCAAGCTTATCGATCACTCTAGTTATATTTTTTTGCTTTTCATTTTCAATCCCGACTTCAGTTAAAATCGAACTCAGTGTACCGATGTTGCCAATCTTAATTACAAAGTTCTCAATATTTAAAGATGTAAGTACTGCGTAAACTAATGCGATTATCTCTGCGTCGGCTAATAAACTTGATGATCCAACGATATCCGCATCGCACTGCATGAATTCTTTGTATCGGCCCGTCTGCGAGCTTTCGGCGCGGAAAACTTTGCCGATCTGATATCGTTTGAAAGGCCGGCCAAGGCTGGAGTTCGCGGCAACGACCCGCGCGAGCGGCACGGTCAGGTCAAAGCGAAGCGCCAGGTCAGACACTTCATCTTTCTTATCCTTTTTGTTGCTCGCAATCCTAAATATCTGCTTGTTGAATTCGGCATCGCCAGCAGTCAAAATCTCTTCTCTCTCGATTGAGGGCGTATCAAGCGGGCCAAAACCGAAACGCTCGAATACCGCGCGGATCGTGTCCATCATTCTTTGCCGCGGAATCATTTCTTCAGGGAGATAATCCCTGAACCCCGATGCTAGTTCGGGTTTTATTACCTTTTTCATAACAGCTTAATAATAAGGGGTATTCTTCCAGTAGAAAAGGGAGGCTGATTTCTTTACTAAGAAAACCGTCTCACGGGACGAGCGGGCAGGTTTCGAGCACTAGCGAGAAGAGCGAGTCCGAGAGCGAGCGCAAATTCCTCGCTGGGGAATTTGATAGCGTGTTTTTGTGTAAAGAAATTAGCCAAGTATTTCCTTCACGATCTCTGCTAACTTCTCCATGTCCTTGGATTTGTCGAGGAACTTCACCGCACCGAGCTCTTTTGCGAACTTCTCGTTGTCGGATGAGACTCCAGGCCAGGGTATGACCATGTTGGTCAAGAACGCGAGCTTGATGTCTCTCAGTTCTGGGTCTTTTTTGAGATCGAGCATGGCTTCGGTACCGTTAACACCGGGCATGCGGATGTCCATGAGTATCAGATCGGGCTTCAGTTCTCTGGCTTTCTTGAAGGCGAGCTCCGCGTTTCCCGCCGTTTCCACCGCAAACCCCGCAGCCCCGAGGCGGGCTTTCCC
>Ga0209542_10009831_pt1 | contig 17444 bp, 13 predicted proteins | sample RifCSPhighO2_01_FD_184028 | JGI IMG/M metagenome (GOLD analysis project Ga0209542, IMG submission 184028) | Soil microbial communities from Rifle, Colorado - Rifle CSP2_plank highO2_0.1 (SPAdes) (version 2) | ecosystem: Environmental > Terrestrial > Deep subsurface > Rock core/Sediment ...
AAGAAGAGTCGAGACGCCGCTGATTAAATCATAATGATTATCAATATGAGCAACAACATTATTTCCTATCATCACTTTTGCTGGCCCATATTTTTCTTTGATTTCTTTGGCAAGTTTTTCGCTGAAAAAATCCGGAATAGTGGTAACGCCTTTTTCATTGGCGATTTTCGCGATATTTTCGGCAGGGTCAACTCCTAAAACTTTTACTCCCAAATTCTTTATCGCTCCCAAAAGAAGCCCATCATTGCTGCCAATCTCCACGACTAAATCGTTTGTTGATGTTGTAAAATTACTCACTACTTCGTTGGCGTAATTCCTAAAATGCTCCGGCAAAACCGGCATGTCAGAAGAAAAATAAACATAATCTTTAAACAAAATTTTGGGTTCGACAACATCCGTAAGCTGGTTTAATCCGCAATTATCGCAAAAATAAACTTTAAGCGGATATTTTGGCTCCGGTTTGCCTAAATCTTCCTTTTTAAGAAAAGAATTGGCCAGCGCGGTATCACCCAAATCAAAAAATAATTTTAAATTTTCGCTATTGCACATCCGGCAATGAGTATTGGTTTTATACATTTGGTTTTTTAGCTACTGCCAGCATTTGTTTGGCTGCCGGCCGCCAAGGGGATCTTAGATATAATTTTACTAAAAATGGTATTTTCGGCAATTTTTGTTTGAATGTCGCCGGTAAAAATTTCGGTTCCATATTTTCTATTTCAAATCCGTAATTTTTCAATAGATTCTCAAAGCTTACATGGGAAAGAATTGTCTTATGAGTATAATCGTCAAAATAATTTTTGTATAAGTAAGTAAAATTCGGCTGCATAGCTATAAATCGTCCGCCCTTTTTTAAAACTCTCAAAATTTCTTCCAGTGTTTTCTCAATGTGATCGGAATCTAAATGCTCCAAAAGGTTGCTCTCAAAAACAATATCAAATTTTTCATCGGAAATATCGCTTAATTCGGCGCAGTCTTGAATATGACAAATTACGCCTTTCTCGGCATTTTGCCTGATAATTTCCGAAATATCACTGGCATGTTTTTCTTTAGCGACAATATGGTTTATAAAATTACAATAACCGGCGCCTAAATCCAGCGCTATGCTGTTTTTTGGAACATATTTCTTCTGTAAATATTCAACTACCGGGCGCCACATTTTGTCGCGGTATTCTACTTTCGGGAAATGCGTCTCAAAATATTTATTATAAAGCTTCTTAGCCATGGTAAATTTTTACAATATTTACGCCTTTTTTGCAAGAACGACCATGGCTCCTGTTTTTTTAAAAACCAAGGCCAATAGAAAGAATAATAATAAAATCGGCGAAAAAACAAGGAGCGATAATAATGAAAAGAGGCTGATAAAAATTGTTTTAGCCCTGCCGGCGCTCAATCTTCTGTTGCTTACGGCGTAGTAAAAGGCATTCTTGGGAAATAAAAAATTTAAAAAGGTTTGTATTAATCCGGATATGGTATATTCGGGAAAGAAAAAATCAAACGAGTTTATTTCGTAGCCATTTTGCTCAAGCATTTTTTTAAGCGCCACAGGCGTAAATTGAATACGGTGATACGGATAATCATAATGGAACCATTTTTCTTTGGCCAATCGCGCCTCAAAACTGTCGGCATTCTGCAGGGCGATAAGAAGTTTGCCTCCTTCTTTTAAGTAATCGCGGCATTTAATAACGATATCTTTGGGATTATCGGCATGCTCCAAACTGCCCCAAAACGTAATCAGATCATATTTGCTCTGCGCGATAACAACCGAATCGTGCACCGGAAGAGAATTTTCTTTCGCTAGGCGGACAGCCGATTTTGAAGATTCATAGCCGGATATTTTTAGATTTTTTTTAAGGGCGTACTTAACAAAATTTCCCGGACCGCAGCCATAGTCAAGAACGGCGCTATTTGGAATATCTTTTAAAATCAATTTAACTTTTTTAAATCTGGCGCGCAAAAAAAATGCGCGGATTGCTCTTGTGATTGATTTAGACAGCAAGTTCCGGCTTTCAAGTTCGTAATAATCTTCGGCATACTCCGGCGCGGAGTCTTCCCTGAGAAAATGACCCGCGCAATTAAGACAATAATAAAATTTTGGGAAAAACGATTTCACTATCCGACTATCTCTATCATTATCGCAAATTGGACAATTCATACGTTTTTTGAAAAGATTTTTCTAAAAATCCAGCAAAACCAAAAAATAAAAATGAAAGCGTAGATTCTTAAACCCCATTTAGCCATTTTGGCAAAAGTGCTTACAAAAGTTGAAGTGCCAACGCGCTTTTTAAACGTAACGGGAATTTCAATGAAATGTATTTTCTTGGCGGCGGTTAAAAGCACCAATTCGGTGGCAAAAAGAGAGTTTCTGGTTCGCCACAAGGGAGCGATTTTATTAATCCCCGCTTTAGTAAAAAGTTTATAAGTGCACCCAATATCTGATAATGAATTAGTATTGAATAAATATTCAATGGTTTTTGCTTCAAAAACATTGGCAAATTTTCTTAAAAAATCCATATCGGCTCCGGATATTTTCGTGCTTTGACCGGTCCGCGAACCTAAAACGGCTTCAAAACCGTCTTGGGCATAGACCAGAAACCGTTCCAAATCCTTGCCGATGTAAGTGCCATCCGGTTCGCACAGGAAAATATAGTCCCCTTTTGCCTCTTCAATTCCTTTTTGAAACGCATATCCATAACCCTGTCTTTTTTCATATACCATTCTAGCCCTGGTCTTTTGTACTTCTTCAACCGTTCCCGATTCGGCATTATTATTGATAACTATAATTTCATCTACAAAACCAGTATTAAAAAAATTTTCAATAACCATTCTTATTGAATCTTTTTCACGATAAGTAGCAAAAACTATTGAAACTGTTTTTTCTTTATACATTTGTTCGTTTTAGATTTTCTTTAAATTTTAGCTTCGCGCGCAAATATAACATGGCGGCGACAAAAAAGTAAATGAAAACCGGAATGGCGGGCAAAAAGTAGCGCAGTTGACTGGTAGAACCGCTGAATTGGCCGTAAAAAAGCGCGTAGAACAAAAACCAAAAAACAAATACGGTAATAAATTTGTTATTTGTCTTGACCAAATATTTCCGGCCTAAAATAAAAATGGACATCACAAAAATGGCGGCAATAAAGAAAAGAAGAAAATAATGGTCGGGTGAAAAGTGTTTGAAATTCAGCCAAAAATTCACAGGATTTACCCAGTGGCCGAAAAATGGCCCGCCTTGCTGCAATCCGGAATCAAGAACGATATTCCCGTAAACCCACGGCAAGCCAAAAAAATAAGTATTATATATAAGCTGCGGCAAATAAGCGGCAAAAGAAGAAAAGCCGAGAATAATCGCCGGTTTATATTTTTTAATAAATAAAAGAAATAAAAATAAAAACGCCGCTATCGCCAAATTGGGCGGCCTTACTAAGGCCGCCGCTCCGGCAAAAATACCGGTTGCAATGGTAAGAAAATAAATTTCTGAATTTGGTTTTTCAAATCTTTCCAATAGCTTGATAAACAACCAAAAAGCAAAAATCACCAAAAGAGCCGACAAATAATCGGATAAAATGACAATCCACATCTGGTAGTGAAAAGTCGGAATGGCGTTTTTGTGGCCGATAAGCTTCCAGACCGCAAACATCAAATAGGGATAAGTAAGAAACAAGGCGGCGCTTACCAGCGCTAGTTTTTTACTTCTAAAAAATTTCTCTCCGATAAATGCAATCAATATAAGAGCGGCGGAAAAAAGAATAACACCCTGGACTATCACCATTGTTTGAGCGATCATTTCCGGGCCGGTAGCGCCGACAAAATATATAAATGGCGCTAAAAATATGGCATAGCCGATATATATAATACTCATAATCGGCTTAAAATCAGCCAGAGATTTCGCCAGATTGAAAAAAACTTCCTCATCCGGCCAATAGGAGCCGCCAAAATTCGGCCGCCAATTTGGTTGAATATCGGTAAATGGAATATTATTTAACAACAAAACAATGAGAACGGCGCGCAATAAAATCAACCCGATAATTGTCCAATAAAAAGTTTTTTTGGTTATGTCTTTAAACATTTTTAAATTTTTCCCTTAAATATAAAAATCCGCTGGAAGCAAAAATAAAAATAAAAGGATTTACCGGAAGGCGGTAACGGGCTACGGAAAAAATAGAGCTCACAAGCGCAAAATACGCCGGTAAAAAAGCGCAATAAAAAATTACCGGTTTATTAATCTCCGATTTTTTTCTCATCAAATAAAAAAAACCGATTATGGCCAATATATTTATCGCTATCCAAATAGACGCGCCAAAAAAAGTAATCCAAATTGTGGCGGGCGCTTGAAAGAATAATTGAACGGCGCCGAAAATATCGCCGCTTAAAAATTTAAGCGTTAAAGCAGTCCTTAAGCCGCCGCTCAAAGCAGGCCAACCCGCCAATCGGCTTACAAGATTGTCATAACCGCTCCTAACAAAAAAAGATGAAGTGTATCCAAGATAGATTTTAAAATAAGAAATTTTATGGTTAAGTATCTCTTTTAGCGCAAATTCTTCAACAATTTTGTTATATTCCACCGAAAGAGTATTGAGCCCTCTAATATTGGGAGATTTTGGTTCAATATAATTCGGCCGGTTTTTTAAGTATTCATTTAAAACGCCATAATGCGCCGCTAAAATCGCTCCTTGGTTGCTGGAAATTTGCCAAGTGTTCAGAATGATTTTATTTCTAACCAGCCAGCCGCCGACCAGCGAATAAGCGACAATTAAAGATAATAGCCCAGAAATCGCGGCGCGGCGCCAAGAAATTTTAAATTCTTTAATAAAAACCATTAAAAATAGAAGTGGTAGAAGATAAAAAATAATCGGTCTGACGAGAGTCGACAATGAAAAAATAAATAAAGATCCAAAAACGAATTTTCTATCGCCGGTTTTCAAGTATTTTACAAAACCATAACAAGCCGCTAAAAAAAGCGGCACAAACAACTGTTCGGTAAACATCAAGCCGGAATGATAAATTGACAGCGGTTCTATCATAAAAATAAGGGCCGACCAAAAAGCGATTTTGTTATTTTCGGTAATTTCCCTAACCAAAAAATAAGTTAAAGGCGCTGAAAAGGCAAAAACTATCGCGCCGATAAAAATCGCCGGCGTAAAAGATTTAAAAATAAGATATATCAGCGCCAGCCAAAATGCGTAACCTGGCGTAAGATAATTTGTCGGCCGCGGCGGCATTGCAGAATATGCGCCATCAAGCCCGTCCAAAGAAAAAGTTCGATATTCAATTAAATTTTTAGCTAATTGAATATGATGGCCCGTATCGTCGCCCACGGGCATAAGAAAACCTATGCCGTAACGCCAAGTAATAACCGCGGCGAGAATCAGATAAATGGCGGTCGCCAAAAACCACCAACGCCAAAAAGTTTTTTTATTATTTGAAGAAATAAACATCTGTGATTTTTTGGGCGATAACAGACCAATCTTTTTGTTTTATATCTTCCAAATTTCGTTCTTTAATTTTTTGGCACAACTCCGCACTGCTCAATATTTTATTAATCGCCGCGACAATAGCGAAAGAATCGCCAGATTCTACCAAAAAACCATTCACACCATCTTTTATCAAAATTGGATTGCCGCCGACTTTGGTGGCGACAACCGGCAAGCCCGTTGCCATGGCCTCCATGATAACCGTAGGGGTTCCTTCTCGATCATTTGGCGCGCTAATTGATGCCAAAACAAAAACATTGGATACTTTAAGATATTTTACGACTTCAGGATGCGTCTGTTGGCCTAAAAAATAAATGCCTGCGATATTTTTGGATTGATTTTTCAACATTTTTTTGTCGGGACCGTCGCCTATAAGCAAAAGAGTCGCCGAACTAAAACTATTTTTTAATTTATTAAACGCTTCGATTAGATATGCCTGCCCTTTGCTTTTTCTCAAAACGCCCACGCAAATTATAACGGGCGCCGAATAACTGTTTTTTATTTTTTCAATTTCTTCAGAGTTAATATTTTTAAACTCGTCCAAATAAATACCACTGGAAATAATTTCCAGTTTGTCATCGGCTATGCCGATATTCTTTAAGTCGCCGGCGATTTCTTGGCTGACACAGATAATTTTCTTGATATTATCAAAATATTTGGCGTTTTTTGGCTTCAAAAATTTTTTATTAAGACCTGAATGAATGGTTAAAATAGCGGGAATGCCGAGATTTTTTGACAGTTTTCCACCAAAAAATGCTTCCACAAAATCTCCATGAAGATGAACGACATTATAAGGATTTTTTTTGTGATTCTTAATAACTGCAAAATAAGCCCAAATATTGAACCAGAGGCGGCGCGCTTTATTGTAAAGCGGTAAAAATTGTAAAGACATTTTGTAAATTCGAGGCAATAATTTATCGCTGCCCACGCCAATATAAACTTCAGCTTCATTGCCAAACTTGATTTGTTCTTGTGACAAAATTAGCCCGTGCCTTTCCATGCCTCCGATATGTGGCGGAAAATATTCAATTATTCTCGCAATTCTCATTTTAATTCCAAAAATAAACTGGCAAATTTTTTTATACCATTATTCCATTCAAAATTTTCACTTACCCATTTTCGGCCGGCTTTGCCGAATTTTTTCCGCAATTCCTTATTTTCTGCCAATTCCTGTATTTTTTCCGCCAGCATTTTGGAGTTGCGCGGTTCGACCAAAAATCCATTTTCCCCATTTTTTATCAAATCCGGAATACCGCCGACATTTGTCGCCACCACCGCTTTTTCCATTGCCAGCGCTTCCATAATGGATCGGCTGAAACCTTCGTGCCAAGACGGATAAACAAACACATCGATTTGCGATAACGCTTCCGGAACCTTATTGTATGATACGAAACCCCGCCATTCTATTTTATCATGAATTCCTAAATTTTCGGATATTTTTATCAACTTGCTTTTAAGCTGTCCATCGCCGAAAATTAAAACTTTAAAATTCGCCCGTTTACCGTGGCCTTGGCAAAGTTGGGATATCGCCGCCAGTAAATCTTCTAGTCCTTTGCCTTCCGCCAATCTGCCGACATATCCGATTTTTATCTTATCGTCGTTTTTCTCACTATTGATTCTTAGAATCGATAGCGGATTAAAAAGATCTAAATCGACGCGTAAATGAATGAGGCGAATTTTTTTCTCTTCTATGTATTGCCTGCTCACTTGATGAAAAACCGCCTCGCTGTTAACTCGTATTCGATCGGCTTTTTTCATTACGAATATCCCGATTTTTTTTAAAAGCGTTTTTTTATAGCCCTTGTTTTCATAATTTTCACCGAAAATCTCTCCTTGAACTTCAATGACTGATTTTGCGCCGGTTAAAAACTTCAAAAAAGTGGCAGCCAATCCTCCGCCCGCCACTTCCGAAGCGTCAAAACAATCGATACCGTATTTCCAGCGCAAATAAACGCCTACTTTTACGGCGATGCCGATAAACCCCAAATAACCGAAAATATTGGGAATCAGATAAATTTTTATATTTTTTTCTCCGACGCTGTGAAAAAATATATCCGGCGATTGGGCAATAACAAATAGGCGGTTAAAATATTCGGCTAAAGACCGCCAGGTCTTCATGTCCTGCTCATTTGAAAAAATATCCTTCGGATAAATGTGTTTTCCTATAAAACAAATATTCATTTACGTTCAAACAAATAATAGATATTAACGCCTGCCGGAAAAAATTTCTGAAACGGCTTCCAAAGTAAATCCCATAATTTCCAAATCGGCTTTGCCAAAAATTGCAGTTTTTTCGGAAACCAAAATACGGCGCCAAAACTGGCAGAATCAATCATAACAAAATCATTTCGGAATAATTTTTTGACAACACCGGGCATTAAAGCGGCCGTCTTCATCTTGCCCAAACTTCTCATCCAATTCAAATCATTGTAAATATTGGGGAAAACCACAATTACCTTGCTGTCTTTGCGGGTTATTTCTTTAATTTTATTAAACAAAATATCCGGACGGACATATTCCCAAACGCCTATTGTGACAACTAAATCCGCCAACGGTAAACTGACATCGGCAACCGACGCATTGATTATCTCCGCTTGCGGAAAATTTCTTAATTTTTCGCGGCAAATTTTCAGCATTGGTTCGGCGATATCCACGGCATAGATTTTTTTGGCATTGCCGGCAGCTTGCGCGTATTCGCAGGTGCCGCAACCTAAATCTATAACAACTTGGCCATTACTTAAGTTGCCAATAACTTTTTTCAAAAATGGCTGCCACAAGTCCAAAACATAATTTTCTAAAATAGACGATTCGCCTCTTTTGTCATAGGCCTCGGCATCGGTATATTTAAAATTTTTGTCCTGATATTTCATTTTAATATTCTGAATTTAGTCCAAAATATTGGCCACCAAACTACTTTGAATGCCTGATTGATAAAAAATGTTATCGTCCTTTTAATTGAACCGCTTTGCGCGTACCATCCCATTAATTCTGAAAAATTCCCAATTTTATTTCGATTTTCATTTATAAATTTTTCCAAATCATCGAAATCTTGACCGGTCATGGTATTGGGATGAAGCGCGATTGTCACCTTGCCAAACAATCCTTTGCGAGGTCGCCACAATATTTGGGGCAGCCAAATAATGCCCCATTTTTTGAATGGATACAGAGCGATACCGTCGCTAATAAAATCAAAACTATTTATTTTTAACGCCCCAATCGTGTTTCTATCAAAAGAGTGGGCCGGAGCAATAAAAATTTTTGGTTCGCAAATTTTTTCTTTTACAATATCTTTCCCGCTATTTATCATCTGTTTTTGGATTTCAAAACCCAATCCGCTAAATTCTCCTTTTTTGTTTATTCTCAAAATTCCTCCATCTTGAGTTTTATAAAGATGTTGATAGCCGTGTTGCGCTATTATATATCCTTTGTTTTTAAGATTATTGGCAACTTGCCAAAAATCGGGAAAATTTGGATATTTTAGCAATTCCTCGTCTTGATTATCGGGAATCGCCCCAAGCAGCGGCTTAATGCCATATTTGTCAAAAATTAAAACAAGGCGATTAAAATTATTCCAATTCATATTCGGCGCTATATCGTCTAATCTAAAAAAGTATCTGGCCATTTATTTTAATAAATTTTTATATAATTCGATCCACTTCGGCAAAATGGTCTGCCAACTGAATTTTTCTTTAATTTTTTTTCGCGCCGCGGCGCCAATGTCGCGCCTTAAAACAACATCATTCATTAATTTTAACAGCGTATTTTGATATGCCTGATGCTCCGAGACAATAAAACCGTCTTTGCCGGAATTGATAATTTCATTAACGGCGCCTATTTTATTGGTCACGACCGGCAGACCCACCGCCATCGCCTCCATAATGGCAATGGGCATATTATCTTCATGGGAAAAATACGCAAAAATATCTGAATCGGCGAAATATTTTTGCGGCAAATCAAATCCAAACCATTGAACGGTAATATTATTCGGTTTGTCCATCGTATTAATCGATTTTTTGACATCTTCCAAGAACGGGCCAAAACCGACAATGCGCCAATTGATTCTTTTTTCAAATTCTTTCGCCAAATCAAACATTATGCGCGCTAATTCGGCTACTCCTCGGGCTTTCCCCGGAAACCAAAATTTGGTGACCGTTAAGATATTAAAAAAATCCCTTTGCGCGATATTGGTCTGTGTAAATTTTGACAAATCAATGGCATTGGGGATAACGATGGCGCGCTCAATGTCCAATGATGTTTTGAGAAATTTTGAAGGAACCGAAATAGTCGATGCTTTGGCAATGCCCAGCCGATAAAAAAATTTCCAAATACCATAATATTTCCCGTGGATGGTTAAAATCAGAGGCCTCGCCGAAACCGTCCAGGCCAGTGGATTGGTTGTATGAATGATTCTGGCTTTTAATCTGAACGGACTTAAAAGTTTATCGCGAATTTTAAAAATATGTTCCGCCTTAAATTCCGAAGTTTTATTCAATTCCTCAACCAAATCGGCGCCCCATTGCCAAGGCCCGCCCTTTTTGCGCGGGGTTATTATCAAGATTAATTTTTTTTGCGAATCCTTCATTTTATGATATACACTATATAACGAATCGGATGGCCAGTCAATTTGGGCTTTTGGCTTATTAAAGCCAAAAAATAGTGTAAAATTATGCCAAAAAAAATACTATTTATTATAACAAAATCGGAAATGGGCGGCGCCCAGCGATTTCTCTATGACTTTACAACGCACTTGGACCCAAATAATTACGAACTTTTGGTGGCGGCTGGCAAAGGAGGAGAACTGTTGGAAAAATTCGAAAAAAGCAACATTCGGACGATTTTAATAAAAAATTTTTCTAACGCCATCGGCATAAAAAACATACAGGCATTTTTGGAGATTTTCCGATTAATTATAAAATTCAAGCCGGATATTCTTTATCTTTTAAGTTCCGAAGCCGGTTTTACGGGATCGATCGCCGGCGCTTTCTGCCGCGCGCTGACAAAAAAACCGAACAAAATTATTTATCGAATCGGCGGTTGGGCATTTAAAGAACCGAAAAATGTTTTGATAAAAAAAGTATATTTGTGGGCTGAAAAAATATCCGCGCCATTTAAGGACCTGATTATCACCAATTCAGAATTCGACAGAAATTTGGCGATAAAAAATAACATTATTAAACCAGAAAAAATAATTGTAATTTACAATAGTCTTGATTTTGATAATTTGAATTTTCTGCCAAAAAAAGAAGCAGGAAAAATTATCACGTCAAAAATTAATAATTCTCAATTCATAATTCCCGATTCTATTCTTGTTGGCGTTATCGCCAATCTCTATAAAAATAAAGGGTTGATATATCTAATTTTTGCTATGGCAAAAATTAGCAACGATCATATTAACGCCGTGATTATCGGAGACGGGCCGGAAAGAGAAATCCTAAAAAAATTAATTAAAAAAAATAATCTGGAAAATAAAATTACGCTCATCGGCTATGTCGCCGATGCCTATAAATATATTAAGGCCTTTGATATATTTGTTCTACCTTCCATTAAAGAGGGCCAGCCATGGACGATTTTGGAGGCAATGGCGGCAGAAGTGCCGATTGTGGCTACTAATATTGCCGGCATTCCGGAAATGATTGAAAACGAAAAGTCCGGACTTCTGGTAGAGCCGGCTGATCCGTTTGCTTTAGCAAGCGCGATAGAAAGAATATTGACTCATCCGAGCTTGGCGCAAGAATTCGCTAAAAATGCCCTGAAAACGGTAAAAAATAAATTCAATCTGACTGATATGATGAGAAAAAACGAAAAATTATTTTAATTCATCCTATTCCAACGATTTTATTTCAATGCCCAGATTTTTTATAATGTTTTGCTCGCCTTGATTTAAGGGTTTATAACCCAAGGCCAATGCCCTTTTAATTTCAACAATTCCTTCTGTTTTTTGGCCATCAATAATGTATAGGCGGCCCAAATACCAATGGCTTTGCCCAATAGCCGGATTGGCGGTGACGGCTTGTTGCGTCCATTTAAGCGATAATTCAATATCCCCTTTCAACAGCGCCGATTGCGCCAAATAAAATAGGGTCTCTTGCCTTTTTGGACTAAGCCCCAGAGATTTTTTTCCGTATTCTTCCGCCTGAGTCAGAATTGATGAGTCGCCGCCTTTTTCTCCCAAGAGATTATAAAGTTTTGCCATATCGGTATAATAAGCGGCATTTTTAGGATGAGAGGCAAGCGCTTTATCGGCTTCGCCGAGAGTAAAATTTAAAGTATTTTCGAAATCAGGAATGAAAATGTTTTTTTGCGCGGCGCTGATAACCGAGGAGGCCAGATCAAATTGGTATTCCGATTTATATGGAGTAAAATAATTCAGCGATTGTTCGAAGAATGCAACGCCTTGCGCGGCGTTAGCCGGAAAAATTCTTAAAGCGTTGGCGTCGGCTATATTGGCGCGCCAAATTGAATAGTTGATGTATATAAGAAAGATAACCAAAACAACGGCGCCAATTACGAATGGCATGGATTTACGATCGATTCCAAGAATCGAGGAATCCGTCCCGCTAGGGCGGGACGGAGGGGAAATTCTCAAAATCAATAAATTATCGCGCAAAACTAAAAACGCCAAGAATAAATACAGCCCGAACCACGAACCGAAACTGTCAAACGAAAAAAATACCGCGCCGAAATAAGCGATAAAAGAAGAAAATAAAGTTAAAGATAAAAGTTTTCGGCCTGATTTAAATAATTTAAACAGCGCTATGGCAACCGCCAACCAAATTAAAACATATAATAAACCGCCGACTGTGCCGGTTTCCGTCAAAATTTCCAAAAAGGCATTGTGCGGCTTGTCAAACCAGGTCTCGTCAAAGCCGCCGCTTCCGAATCCCAAAAATTTCGGATTATAATGGGCGTTAAAAAGATAATTGAAATTCTCCGGCCCGACCCCAAACATCGGCTTATCTTGAAATCCTTCAAATGCCGTCCGCCACGCCAGAAGCCGCGTCTGAACGGTGGTCTCGAATAATGAAGCGCCGGTTATTTTTTTTATCGGACCGAAATTTTGGATAAACCGGCTATCGCGCCAATACCAAATGCCAAACAGGCCCATAAAAAATAACAAATAACAAACGGAAACCAAAATTCGAAAACGACGGCTTAATATATCGGTAAAAATCAAAATTAAGCCGAAAATAAAAATACCGATTAAAAGTCCCAAAATCGCGCCTCTGATTTGAGTCAAAATTATTGAAATAAAAAGAAACACGGCGCCAATTCCAAAAAACCATTTTTTTAAAATTGTCACCCTGCGGGCGATCTCCCGCAGGGAGAAAAATCGATATAATCCCCAGAAGAAATGAAATATGAGATAGGGGGCGACAAATGTCGCGTTGCTAAACACTCCGTAACCAAATGATAGCCCCCATTCGGTATTTTGATAAAAAGCCGTTAGAGCTACCAGCAGAGAAACGGCAAAGGAAAAATTAAGATATTTTACTATATCGAAACCCAATTTCGATTCCAGAAGTCCCACACTTCGGAAATTGGATTTCGAGAAACTTATTAAAACCAAAAACCAGGCCAAAAAATGAAGTTCAGAGAATAACCCCGTCATTCTCGGTCCGATGCCCCAGACGCTTCTGTCAAAATCAACGCCGAACAGGGCAGAAATCAAAGAAATGCCGGAAAAAGCCGTAATTGCCGCTAATAGCCATGAGAATTTTGGTCGGTATTCCTTATTTGAAATCGCCAAAATAAGCCATGCGCCGAAAATAATTTCAATCAAAATTTGGAATAAAATAAATTTTGGCGTTAAAAACGGATAAAGCGCCTTCGGCCAGAATGCTAGAGGCGTAAGTAAAATAGCGTAAAGCCCGTATTTTATGATTTTAGGCAGGTATAATTCGATTCTGAACATAGAACAAATTTATCATAAAAACAAAAAACACGCTATGCAACCACTATTGAACCACTATTGATTCCTGGAATCAATAGTTTTTAGGCGTAAATTGGAAAACTGTGGATAAGTGCGACAGTGCAACCATAAGTGTGGCCAAACTAAAACCCCCGCTTTGGCGGGGGTTTTAGTTTTACACGAACTTCCTGTCACAAGCAGGAAATCCGAGAAAGAAAGATTAGTAGCGAATTGACGGACCGGAGATCGGCAAGACCTTGGCCTCAAGATTGAGAGAGCCGGTGGTGCCATCGTTCCAGCCAATAGCATTACAGGTATTGACAGCCAGACCGGATTCCGCGGCGCACGCCATCATGGCCTGATTGGTGCCGTCGGATACAGACGCCCGACCACTGGTAACATCGTTGAGAGATATCTGAAGTAAAGTACCATTGGTGCTACCGGTAGTAGCTGTGAGACCCGTTGTATCGGCCTGAACTTTCACTCTTTTAGTCGCACCGGCTGATAAAGAGAATGCCGGATTAAACAAAGCGGTAGTAGTACCATAAGTTGGAGTACCGTTTGTCGTTGACAAACCGAGAGCGAGACCGGCAGATATCGTTGAGCCCCAAGCTGTATTGGTATCAGCATCAATCAGCTTAAATGTCAAGGTGGCAAGCGTAGCGCCGGCCATCTTAATGCCAACGGTGTTGATAGTAATACTAGCGGCCGGATCGGCTGTAAACACGAATACCGCAACCGTGTCATTGGAATCAGCTGCATGACCAGAAGTTAGAATACCGGTTGCATCCGAAGTAACCGTAAGTTTGGTTTTCAACACGGTTATTTTGTTGACATCGGTGCCGGTATTGCCGTTAGGACCGGAAACAGTAACGGATAGCGAACCCGAAGAAGACAGCGCGGTTACATCGTCCGGACTTTCAATCCTAAAGATATACTGACCATTTGAAGTGGAGCCGCCTGAAGCAGAACTGGCAACATCGCCTCTAAGCTCAAGCGCGATACCGTTTTCAGGAACAACAATCGGCGCGTTAGCAAAAGAGAAGGTATAAGTCCAGCCGGTTGTACCGGAAGCGACGGCAGGAGCCGTTGAACCAGTTACTGCTACGCCACCTTTGTAGAACTGAAGATTACTGAATGACGAATTGATACTGGGCAGTGAAGTACTGGCAGTAACCGTTATATCGGTAATACTCTTGTCGGAAACCGTGTCGCCGGTAAGCCGCCAAATAGCAAGCGTTTGATTCGTCTTGCCCATAACCACCTGATAAGCGGGAGGCGAAGAAGAGTCCTTGGCAATCGTCAAAGTACCACCGGTAATATTAACAGTAAACCTCTGACCGCTGATATTAGTTGTGCTAACCGCGGCAGAATCGGCTGTGCCATATAATGTCTGGGATGTGGCAGTAGTCGCTCCGACAGCCGAAGCATTATACAACTTTACATATACAGCGGAACCCAAATTCGTGGCTTCTGAAAGAACATCGGCATAAACATCAACTGCAACATTGCCGCCAATCGGAATGTTAACCGGTGAAGTGCCTGCAAAAGTGTGATTAGTAGCGGCAGCTGGACTTGGTGTCACTGAGCCGAAATCAACGCCATTTACTTTTACAAAAAGATTAGCAAACGGGAAAGTCGTTGATGATAAAACAGTAATGGTTGAAACATTGATGCCTTCAGCCGAAGAAGCCGATAGCATGAATGAACCGATCTTTGCCTTTTGTTGGTCTTTGGTTAAGTTACCGACACCAAGAGAGCTGTTTATTACCGCCGTGAACGGATTAGAAGCGATGGTCAGAGCGTTAGCCGTAACCGCGCTTGTATCGCCGGTTGAGACATTGGAAATCTGGCCCTGGTAGTTATTGGTGCCGGCCTGTAAGTTCGCGGTAAGACCCGTTCCATCAGCCGTTGACAAAATGTCCATCTTCAAACTCCAGATTCTGGTTGTATTTGCCGGAATAAGGTAATTGATGTTTGAAGACGAAGTGCCGAATGTGGCATCGGGATCGGTTGTTTCCGCGTCATCCCAATAGCCGTTCGCGTCTGTCGCGGCGCTCGGCGCGGTGATGGTGGTACCAATTTGGTTGCCCGCGTCGTCAACTAAGTAGATATTGTCAATCTCGTCGGTAAAGTCCTTAAGAACGGTAGCCGTAGGAGTCATATAAATCCTAAACGGAATATACAAAACCTTGATTTGTTCGCCATAGGCGACAACTTTAAATTTGGCAACCGTTACATTGGTCTGTCCGGGAGCGAGATTGCCGGTCGGACTTGATGAGTCAAGAGTCAAAGTCAAAGTACCGGCTCCAACAGTTATCGTAGTCATAGTAACGCTGGCTGATGGGGTGATACCTACACTATATGTCTTGTCTTTCGCTTGAATATCGCGAAGGTTTAGAACATTGAATATCAAGGTTCTGTTAACGCCCGCGACAACATCGGCATAGACATTAACCTGAATGGTCTGGCCCGAAGGAATTTCATAAGCCGGAGACATCACAAATGTGCCCGTGCCGTCAGCCTTCAAATTAGGTAATGTTGAACCGATTTGAGTTCCGCCGGTGGTTACCAACTTAATATTGGTAACATCGGTGCCTGAAATAATTGAACCGTTTTGAGTTAAAACAATTCTATCCAGCAAAACCGCGCTGTTCGCGGCTTGCAAGGTGAACGAACCAGCCAAGTAGCCCATCGTGCCCGCATTAACCGTTGAACCGGTTGTAACCGCAGTTGAGGTCAAAGTAGCAATTGCCGGATCGGAAACGGAAACAAAAGTCATTGCGTTTGAAGCCATCGGGAATGTGCCGGCAACGCTTGTGGCGTTTGAGGTTACATCCGCGGCCGCGTTCAAGCTCCAAACCATTGTGTGGTTGTTGGAACCCGAATTCTTGAGGCGAAGTTCCACTTCTTTGCTCTGACCTGCGTTAACAGTGAATAAACCGCCTGAATTAGCAAATGTCAAAACACCCGAGCCAAGACCGGTATATTGTGCAATATATTCGCCAGTAGCCACATCATAAAGTTCGGCATTACTGACTTCCGCGTCAGCCGAAATGCCCGAACGGGTGAATTTCAAAGTGTTGACAGTCACCGCGCCAGAACCGGCAGTAAAAGTCCACTTGCCGAATGGCATATTGGCAGCGCCAACAACAATAGATCTTGAAGCTGGAGTTGTGACCGATAGGCCAACGCTCAAACCGCCAGCCGCTGGGACCGGAGCCGGAGTGCCGGGAATACCGGGCGTACCGGGTACACTAGCCACCGCTGAATATTTCGCTCGTGAAATCGCGCCGAAATATCCCGCAGCCGGGGAAACGGCATTAGCCGCTTGCCACTTGGCAACAGCCGCTTTTGTCGCTGGACCGAAGAAAGTGGTCTCACTTCCTACTGAACCGGCGCCGCTCGCAGCTACTGTGTAGCCGGCGCCATTAAGATACTGTTGTAAACACTTTACCTGCGCGTCCCTAACGCCAAGAAACAAACTCCTGGTGAAGGTGCAAGCAGTTGCCGTGCCCGAGCTTGAGCTGCCTTGCAAGGTAGTGAGCTGGGCTTGCAATGCCTGAATCTGGGCCAACAATTCTTCAATCGTAACGGCGCCAGCTTTAGGCACTACCAAAGACAAACTGAGAACCAAAGCCATCGCTACGCCAACTGCGATCAGGCCGATAGGCAGCGATTCTCGTTTCGATATAAACATAATTTTTCTCCTTTTAATAATAAACTTTTTAAATTTCCATTAGTTAATAATCGTAATTTTCTTTCATATTTTTCCGTTAAATTGTCAAAGTTCAGTCCAATCCGAATGATAACAAATCGCTCCAAAACGGTCAATAGGAACATAATATCACCTATCGCCACCCGACGCAAATGCCCGTATTTACTCCCGAATGTGGATAACCTAAAAGCAATTATATCCCCCATTCCGATATAAAACAAATCGACAATTGTGGATAACTCGCGCGATGTTAAAACATCGCCGCATTATTACCGAAACATTTCATAAAAACTGCCGTTGCCGGCGCCGCTTCTTTTAATCTGCCGAAGGCCGAAGCACGGATAAT
>Ga0209542_10009834_pt1 | contig 17438 bp, 16 predicted proteins | sample RifCSPhighO2_01_FD_184028 | JGI IMG/M metagenome (GOLD analysis project Ga0209542, IMG submission 184028) | Soil microbial communities from Rifle, Colorado - Rifle CSP2_plank highO2_0.1 (SPAdes) (version 2) | ecosystem: Environmental > Terrestrial > Deep subsurface > Rock core/Sediment ...
TTCTAGTAATAGTGTTGGTATTATATACAAAATGATAAATATGGCAACTTGCACCCTTTCCATCACTATGCTATAGTACCTGCCAATGAAGACTATTCTGGCTATCCTACCGTACATCCAGATTGTACTAGCGGTTGTTCTTATCACCGCAATACTTCTCCAAAGAACCGGCTCGCAAATCGGTGGCGCTTTTGGCGGTAGCGACAATTTCAGCTCGGCATATCATACTCGTCGCGGGTTTGAAAGAACGCTCTTCATTATAACTATCATAATCGCGATATTATTCGCAATCGGAGCGCTTATAACTCTTTTATAATCTTTTATAGATTGTCATTTTTATCCATCTATTTATATACCTGAATGAGCAAAGAATTCTATATAAAGTCCGGCGAGAAATTTCTTGCCATCATCAAAAATTTTTCAGCTACTGAAAAAACTATTTTTGGTTTTTTTGTCTTAATAGCTCTCATAAGCGCTCTATCTATGGTTTGGACAATCAATAAATATTTCCTTGTATCTGTTCCAGCGCATGGAGGAACGCTCACCGAGGGAATAGTCGGCCTGCCTAGGTCAATCAATCCCGTTCTTGCGTTTACCGATGTTGACCGCGACCTTTCAAATCTCATATACGCGGGTCTTATGAAATACGAAAAAGGAAACTTGATTCCCGATTTGGCAGAAAAATATAACATCTCTCCTGACGGACTCATATACACATTCACATTGAGGAATAAACTGCATTTCCATGATGGCGCGAAACTTACGACCGATGATGTGGAATTTACCATCCAAAAAGCGCAGGATAATATAATAAAAAGTCCTCGTCGGGCGGATTGGGCCAATATAATAATGAAAAAAGTCAGTCCAAAAGAAATTCAATTCATATTAAAACAACCGTATTCTCCTTTTCTAATGAATACCACTATCGGCATATTACCAAAACACATATGGAACAAAGTGGATTCGGAACAATTTATCTTTAGTCAATATAATATAGAGCCGATTGGGTCTGGACCATATGAACTGGATAAAATTAAAAAAAATAGCGACGGCATTCCAATATCTTATACACTTTCCTCTTTTAGCCAAGATGACAAAGAAGAAGCTTTCATATCAAAACTCCATATATACTTCTATCCAAACGAAAAAACAGCGCTTGAAGACTACACCAAAGGGACAATAGAAGCCATTTCCAGAATTTCAGCAGGTGAAGCAAAACGCGTCGCTTCAACAACCTTAAACGATAATATTTTTCACACTTCTCTTCCGCGAATCTTTGGAATATTTTTCAACCAGAACCAAGCGACAATATTAACCAGAAACGAAGTGCGGCAAGCTCTCAATCTAGCTGTGGACAAAAATCGCATAGTGAATGAAGTGCTTTTCGGCTATGGAATAGAAAGAGACGGTCCTCTTCTTCTTAATAGCGTTTCATACTCTTCAAATAGAATCCCCGATGATAAATCAAAAGAAATTATGGAGAACAGAATAAATCAAGCCAAAGCTATTCTAGAAAAAGCGGGTTGGTCAGAAAACGATAAAGGCGTCATGGAAAGAAAAAATAAGAAAGGAAGTGAAATATTGGAACTCTCTATAGCCACAGCCGATTCTCCCGACCTAAAACAAACAGCTGAAATAATAAAAAAAGGGTGGGAAAAAATAGGAGCTCGCGTCACTATAAAAGTCTTTGAATATGGCGACCTCTATCAGAATATTATATCCACCAGAAAATATGACGCTCTTCTTTTCGGAGAATCTGTCGGGAAAAACCTTGACCTCTATGCTTTCTGGCATTCGTCTCAAAGAAACTCGCCCGGTTTAAATGTGGCAATGTATGTCAATACCAAAGTAGACAAACTTCTGGAAGAATCTCGAGCCACCCTGAGTGCAGAAAAAAGAGATAGCGTCAATTCTCAAATTGAGAAAATCATAAAAGAAGAAGTGCCCGCTATATTCCTTTATTCTCCAGAATTCATATATGTCATGCCAAAAAGAGTGCGGGGTTTTGAACTAGAAGATATAGCATCGCCGTCTGATAGATTTTATGGAATAGATAAATGGTACATAAATACAAACAATGTGTGGAAAATATTTAATGAAACTAAATAGAATCAAATGCAAAATAATTAAAAAAACAAAATAATCACAAATAAAAATGATAAAAAACACAACAGGAAATCAAATAGGAATCCACAGGAGAGAATATAGAAAGGATTATAAAAAAGAAACACAAGCCCATAAAAAGGTTGAAGATACAATACCTCTCCTTCAAGCAAATTGCGTTCGCATCATACCTTTGGGCGGAGTGGAGGAAATAGGCAAAAATATAACTGTGATTGAATATGGCAATGACATAGTGGTCATTGATATTGGTTTTCAATTTAAAGATGAAAATACTCCTGGCATAGATTATATTCTTCCTAATACAAAATATTTAGAAGAAAGAAAAGATAAAATCCGCGCGGTTATTATCACTCACGGTCACCTTGACCACATCGGCGGTATACCCTACATCATGTCAAGAATAGGCAATCCTCCCATATACACGCGCATGTTGACTTCAGTCATGATAAAAAAGAGACAGGAAGAATTTCCTCAAATGCCAGCTCTGGATATAAAAATAGTGGAAAAAGATGAAACTATCAGTATCGGCTCTCTCAAGATAAATTTCTTCGCAGTGACTCACACCATTCCTGATTCAATGGGAATAATAATAAACACTCCATACGGCGCCATAGTTCACACTGGAGACCTCAAACTAGACCATGTGGATGGCATACCAACAGAAGAAGAGACAGCCGAATATGACCGCGCTTTCAAAGACAGAAAAGTGCTAATGCTCATGGCTGATTCTACAAATGTGGAAAATCCCGGTTTTTCAATCCCCGAAAAAGTCGTTCATAAAAATATTGAATTGATTATAAGAGACACAAAAGGCCGTCTGATAATAGCCACATTCGCTTCCCTTTTGGAAAGAATGCTGAAAATCATAGAATTCTCTGAAAAATACGGAAAAAAAGTGGTGGTTGAAGGACGAAGCATGAAGACAAATATAGAGATATGCAAACATCTTGGTCTTCTTAAACCAAAAAAGGATACTCTCATTACTGTGGAGCAAATGGACGCGTATCCCCCGGAAAGAATCGTAATTCTTGCCACAGGAGCCCAGGGTGATGAGTTTGCGGCCATGATGCGCATAGCAAATAAGACTCACAAATATGTTAAAATAACAAAAAGAGACACAATTCTCCTTTCCTCGTCTGTGATACCGGGAAATGAGAGAGCTGTGCAAAAGCTCAAAGACAACCTCTCAAGACAAGGAGCGCGAATTATTCATTATCGTATTGCCGATGTCCATTCTTCAGGACATGCCAACAAAGATGAAACCGCTTGGATTCACAAAAAAATTCGTCCAAAATTCTTTATGCCTTTGCATGGTTATCATTATATGCTTAGAGTTCATGGAGATATCGCCAAAGAAGCAAATGGTCTAACTGAAGATGATATTGTCATACCTGATAATGGTTCTATTGTAGAAATACAAAACAGTGGTGAAAAAATTGTCAGACTAAAAGAAAAAGCCCCTTCTGGTATCGTCATGGTAGACGGTTTTGCAATTGGAGATATTCAAGATGTAGTTATAAGAGACCGTCAAATGCTTGCTCAAGACGGCATATTTATCGTATTCGCCATAATAAACGCTCAAACTGGAAAATTAAAGAAATCTCCCGACATTATCTCGCGCGGTTTCGTCTATTTGAGAGAATCTCAAGATTTGCTTCATCACGCTCGCATGATTATAAAAAATACTGTAGAAGAATCAACAAAAGGCATGAACCCTATAAACATTGATTATGTCAAGACAAATATTACTGACAATGTAAGCAAATTCCTTTTACAGAAAACTGCCAAACGGCCAATAGTTATTCCAGTTCTATTGACTATATAGTTCGTAACATGATTGGAAGACAATTCTTATTGTCTGTTATAATACTTGCATGTTGCGCCATTCATTTTTTCCAAAAAGCCATGTCATATATACCATAGCGGTTATTGGCTTTATATACACACTACATCTTGTACTGCCGATGTATTCCAATTCAAGCTTCTTGAGCATTTTCGTTTCAGAAAAAACATTGGGGCTTATATATATGATTGGCTCTGGAGTGACCGTGCTTGGTTTCCTATTTACTCCATTTTTTATCAGAAAAATAGGAAATTACTCTACAGCTTTATGGCTCGTTATAGTAGAGGGTATGTTATTTTATGGATTATCAGTCGCAGAAGACCCAAGGTTGATAGTGCTTTATTTCATATTAAGCACTGCTATTGTAGCTCTTATTGGCTTTTGTCTAGATATATTTCTTGAAGTTTATTCTGATACTGTCCATGTCGGAGTAATTAGAGGAATGTATCTTACCACTATAAATAGCGCGTGGATTATTGCTCCTCTTATAGGAAGCATAATCATAGGCGCAGGAAATGATTACCGAAGTGTTTATATTGCTTCTTTACTTATGCTATTTCCTCTTTTTTATCTCATATATAAAAACTTTCCGCAATTCAAAGACCCCAATTATCGCCATCCGTCTCTCTGGCAAACCATAATTCATCTTATGAAAGACCGCAATCAATCTCGTCTCTTTGTGGCCAATACGATTTTACAAGTATTCTACGCTTGGATGGTTGTATATAGCCCTATATATCTAAACACTGTAATAGGACTGAACTGGTCGGAAATAGGCATTATATTGACTATTATGCTCATACCATTTCCTCTCATAGAATGGCCATTGGGTAAATTGGCTGATAAAAAGTATGGAGAAAAAGAAATAATGACCATTGGTTTTGCTCTTTTGGGATTATCAACCATAGCCCTTACGGCAATAATGTCCAAAAGCGTTTTTGCATGGGCTCTCGCTCTTTTCATAACACGCATCGGAGCGGCCACTGTGGAAATTATGGTTGAAACTTATTTCTTCAAAACAGTAAACGCCAAAGACCCAAACACTCTTGGATTTTTTCGTGTCACTCGTTCCATCTCTTATTTTATCGCTCCGCTTATCACTGGTTTTGTACTCATCTTTACCACTGACCAATCATTTACATTTATCGCTCTTGGAATACTATGTCTTTTGGCTATGATTCCAGCGTGGACACTGAAAGACACAAATTAGACAAAATTTTTCTCCGGGCACAAGTTATTTTTTCTTCACCCTCCCTGACGGGTGCGTTCGGGTTCAGAAAAAAGACTTCTGTCCGTCAACAGATTTTGTCGTCTTTAGAAATTAGGATATCCTCTTTCCTTTAAAATCTTCTCTATCGCCTCTTTATCACTATCCGCTGTAACTTCCCCATCCAAGTCCATAGTAGGAGTCTTCGTTTATCCTGATTTCTTTACAAGCTCATCAAAGTAGCTTTTATTACCCGTAACCTCTCGCTCTTCAAACTTGACCCCTTTTTCTGCGAATAAATCCAAAACTCCCTTGCACCAAGGGCAACCTGTTTTTGTGTATAAGATTATGTTCATGGTGATAGTATATCATGGAAAAATGGACAAAATTCTTTCTCAATATAATATAGTGAAAAATTAGATGAAATCCGTTGACGGACAGAAGTCTTTTTTCTGACACTTGCTGGAAGAAAAAAGAGCTTGTGTCCGGAGAAAGGATTTCATCAATTTTTCAAGCATTCCATTGTTTCTCTAGGCAATTTGTAATCCAGAGATGATATTATCTTTTTCTTTTATAGTCTGACCATTACTGGTTAATTTTACAGAAACTTTTGTTATCTTAGATAAATCAGAGAATATCTTTTTTGCTATACTATAAGCAAATTGGACTGGCACAGCGTTGCCAATCATTTTATAACCATCAGCGACATCTTTATAGTGAAAAATAAAATTATCAGGAAAAGTTTGTATTCTTGCACATTCTCTAACAGATAATCTGCGATATAGATTTTCTTTACCCGGCACAAAAATTCTTTTATTCTGTTCAATAAACTTCATTTTTGGAGCTTGCGGATGAATTGGAGCATGGCGACCTCCTGCTTGAATGGTAAAAGACGGCTCATTCCAAGAACGAACACGATTACGGGACATATAGATTGTTGAAAAACCACCATTCATATATTCATGGTTAGGAATTTTCAAATCCTCACCATTTGTTTTATTAAAAGGTTTTGCTGGCTTTGCCAAGCGTAAATCAAAAATAGTTTCTTTTAGTGTTGGTTTATGTGGTAGTGAATCAGGAAATTTGAAAGAGAGATTGACTTTCTTTTTGTGGTATCCGATGATAATTACACGAAATCTATCTTGTGGAACACCATAATCATTAGTATTGAGTAATCTATAACTAACATTATAACCAACACCATTAAACTGTTTTAATATTTTTTCAAATGCTTCTTTGTGTTTAGGATGTAAAATACCAGAAACATTTTCAGCTAGAAAAAAAGCTGGCTGTTTATCTTTTAGTAATCTTATATATTCAAAAAATAACTGCCCCCGTTTGTCATTTATACCGCGTCCAGCACCAGCTTCGCTCCAACTCTGGCAAGGTGGTCCTCCAATTATTCCATCAGCAAATGGGACATCGGAGGTAGGAATATCTACAATACTTCTCTTATCTAATTTTGTCTTATAAAAATTTTTCTCAAATGTTTCCCAAATAGTAGAATCAAACTCATTTGCCCAGATAATATCAAAGCCAGCTTTCTTAAAACCTAGGTCAAGTCCTCCCGCTCCAGTAAAAAGTGATACAACTTTCATATTATTTTATAAAGCAAATTAACTTTGCCTTTAGGTAATTTGCTGGATTATTTGGTGATTTGATTTCGACCGATTTTATTTTTATGTTTGAGTTTGATTCAATGTTATCTCTATCTTGTTTAGGAAAAGACTTGTATTTCTCATTGAGCATGAGAACAAATGCTGAAAAATCTGATTCACGACTAAATTCTGTGAGAGAACCAAAAACCTTATGAGGCGTATCAATTACCCACATACCTCTTACTCTTAGATATGTGATTCCTAGCGGGTCAATCTTTCTTACCCCAGCAATCTCATTTGTTTCTGCTGTAAATTCAAGATGATCAATTTCGTGTACTTTTTTAGAAATACTTCTGAAAGTCTTCTCATATACTTCTCTATCAGCTGCATAACAATCCCCGTATACAAACCAAAGTGTTTTTATCTTTGACTCTAATACCGATCCTACAGTATAAATAATATCTTTTTTAGACCAATTTCCACCGTCACATTCTTTGCAAGATTGTAGAATACGAACATCATCACTATGCAGTTTTGATTTTGGGTAAGAACTATTCAAGGCGATACTGCCAACTAATCCACCGATCTTTTTAACTTCTACAGCATCGCCACCTTTGACAATAAAATCAGGTGGATTATTTTGATTTCCTAAATACGAAAGATGTTCAGAATACTTTTTATCTTTATTTTCTAAACCAACAACATCAATACTGGAACAAAAAATATCTCTAACAAAATACTCCAACGCAATACCAACATTATTCATTCTGTTTTGACCAGAATAAAGCTCACCAAGCTTGAAGCTCTTAATCTTTGACAGATTGTTTAATGCTTTTAGAATATTTGTCTCCATAAAAAGCATTATAACAAATATTATAATTTCTCCTAATTATCATCTATCTCTGACAAAAAACGCACCAATATACCTGACAAGCAATATAACACCAGTAGCGATAAATATGCCCAGAGACCAACCAGCAATAACATCCGAAGCCCAATGCACGCCTATGACGATGCGACTCAAGCCGATAAGAAATACAGCGATGACAGAAAAAACAATAAGCATCTCTCTTGCAACCCATGAATGAATACGAGGAGCGAGTATATAAACAATAACTAAAAAGAACATTGCCGATAGACCAGCGTGTCCGCTTGGGAAACTGGGGTCAGTTAATACTTGCAAAGCGTCATCTGGACGAGCGCGCATAAACAATACTTTCATCACTTTCAAAGCAATAGCGGTAGAAATAAATGACATAAGTATAATAGCTGACCTCCTCCATTTTTTTTTGAAGAGAAAGCTCAATCCGATAATAATACTTAACCCAGACATGACTTCTAGACCACCTAATATGCTTACTAGAGACCCTAATCTTGCCAAAGATGGACCAACATATTGCGCCATAAAAAGATTGATAAAAATATCAAAATTAGCCAAGAAAGAATTGGATGAGAGAGTGTCCTGAATAGTCTTGGCTAAAGCCCAAAGAGAGATAATATTTAAACCAAGAATGAAAAGCTCGTATTTTTTGAATATATGGAATCTGACATTGACAAAGCGATACCCCCAAACCACGAGAACAGTAATAACTACGGCCAACATGATAAATTTGCCGAAATATAGAGCGACAATATGATAACTTGAGCCAAAAATGTAACCAATCATGACAGAAACTGTAGACCAAATACTTCCAATAATATTAAACAACCAAAATCTCTTTATATGAATACCGCTTGCCCCGACAACAAATGGCGTAAGCGAGCGAGTCACGGGACTAATCTTACCCAAGATAATGGCCTTGCCAGCATGATTATCAATCAATCTTTTTGTCCTTTCTATATGTTCTTCTTTGAGAAAAACATATTTGCCAAATTTTTGCAAAAACACATAGCCATAACGCCTACCCATAAGAAAACCCATAATATCTCCAAGGATAGTGCCAATTATAGTCACTACAATCACCATGCCAAGATTCAAGACTCCAAGTTTGGCCAAAAAACCGGCAAAAATAATAAGAATATGTCCAGGGAAAACAAATCCGGCAATAGGCAATCCTTCCAATATTACAACAATACTCAAAATCCAATAACCGCCACTGGCTATTATAGATGACAAACTATATACAAAATCAGAAATAAATTGCGACATGTGTTTGTTTAACAATATGATATACCATAGTGTATAATTTGACCATGAAGATTTTGATTATTGAAGACGATTCTCATATATCTGAATTTATAAGAATAGGATTGGAATCGGAAGGATTTATGGTTGATACAGCTTATGATGGACAAGATGGTTCATACAAAGCTCGCATAAACAAATATGACATCATTATCCTTGATTATTCTCTTCCAATTAAGAACGGCTTTGAAGTATGTGACGAGATTAGAAGTATCGGATTATCAGTGCCTATTATATTTCTATCCGTAAACGGAGACACCAAGAAAAAAATAGAAGCTTTGGGAAAAGGCGCTGATGATTATATGACCAAGCCATTTTCTTTTGACGAACTAAAGGCTAGAATAAAAGCCCTTTTGCGCAGACCCAAAAAAATAGAAAACCCAATAGTAAAATTGGGCGAAATCACAATAGATGCAGAAAAACAAACAGCGTATAGAGAAAGTCTGCCAATATATCTCACTCGCAAAGAATATGGGCTTCTTGAATATCTTGTGCGAAATGCAGGAATGGTAGTTTCTCGCACCATGATTATGGACCATGTTTGGAGCGCAGAAAATGATCCTTTTTCAAATACGGTGGAAGCTCATATTTTAAATCTTCGCAAAAAAATAAATGTTGGAGATAAGAAAGATATAATACGAAATATTCCGGGACGAGGATATATTATTGATGCTGTATGACGACATACTTGCCTATTATATTATTTCTAATTATCCTCTTATGGCTTTCCAATCGTGAAATGAGAAAATCATTGGAACAAGCCAAAATCTCTGAAAAAATCATGGAAAAAGAACATCAAGATTTAAAGATAATAATAGAAAAAAATATAAAAGAATTAAAAGAAAACAGACTTGCCAGAATAAATGAACTATCAACAGCAGCGGAATTTGGAAGATTATCTCAAGGATTATTTCATGACCTTATCACACCTCTCACATCTCTCATGCTTCATACAGAAAAACTCAAGTCCGAAAAGATGCAAGAAATTTCTACTATTTACAAAAACATAGAAAAAGTCACCGAGGTGTCAAATAGAATGTCGTCATATGTGAAAGATATAAGAAAAACACTCTCTCGTGAAGAATCAGACAAGATTTGCATTCTAAGCGAAGAACTTGCTCATATAATTCAACTTGTGTCTCGTATGGCTGTAGACCGCAATATAGAAATATCCATAATTAAAAATGAATACTGCGCTTGGTATGGAAATCCGGTGAAAATTCGCCAAATATTTTTAAATCTTATATCTAACGCCATTGATTCATTTGAAGAAACGAATCAATATGAGAATGATAAAAAAAGAATAGAAATTTCTATTGAAAATGTGTTGGATAAAATAATGATAAAAGTGAAAGACAACGGGTCTGGAATTAAAAAAGATGACATCAGAAAAATATACGAGCCGTTTTTCACCACAAAATCTATAGATAAAGGCACCGGCATCGGCTTGACAACAGTGAAATCAATCGTTGAAGAAGAACTTAAAGGCGAAATAGAAGTGTTAAGTCAAACTACAGGAGAAGAAAGAGGAACTATTTTTACGATATATTTGACTAAACAATAAAAATATCTTGTCTCATATCTCCGATTCCCACAAATTCTCCTTCCCCTCTTTTCACTTTCTCAAAAGGTCTGCACGCAAAGCATCCCTCTTTGCCGTTTGGGCAGACAAAAATATTTTCATAACCTTCTATCGCTCCAAGGTCTCTAGCTTTCTTAATCTTTTTGGCTATAGAATATACTTTATCAAATGAATCTTTTTCATCAGACAAAGAAACGACTGTGGGAAAATCGTCATACAAGAGATACCAATAACTTGCTCCGTCTATTTTTCTCTTTTGCATCTTTTTCAAAAGCAATTGATAAATTGGCAATTGCAACGATTCTTCTTTTTCTTCATTTTTACCTGTTTTGAAATCAAGAATATGAACGCTGTCACTCTCCGGCTTATAGACAAGCCAATCTATTTTTCCGCATAAAATAATATTATCCTCTTCTGAAAGATAGAAATTTGTAGGCATTCCATTATTTCCTTCTTTTATTTTTATAGTTTTTTCCAAGAGATGTCCAGGATTTTTCTCCACTCTTTCAAGCATCATTTTTGCCTTTTCTTTTGATTCTCCTTCTTCTTTTTCAGAGATGAAACCGCCTTTTTTTCCACTCACTTTTTTCCAAGCTTTTTCTAAACCATCAAGTAAAGATTCTCTTGAAAGTTTTTGAGGGCGTTCTTCAACTTTAAATGAAGCCAGACCTTCAATAACCTCGTGCACAGCGCTACCAAGAGATAGAGCAGGGCTGACAATATTCATCTTTCTGCCAGTTACAGGGCTCTTGTATACATTATGCAGATAATACAAACGAGGACATTTCAAAAAATCCCCTATTGAAGAATGAGACACCCAAACAGCATTGTATTTATCCTTCACCATGTATTATTTACTATACATCACCATCCATCCCACTGGTAAAGTTAATTTATAGTTATCTCACCAATTGGTTGTTTTCCATTTATTACTTCCCTACTGGCGTAAGTTCCACTGATATTTTATTCATAACAATATCTTCCAAAGGTTTGTCAGCGTCGCCAGTCTTTGAATTGGCTATATTATCCACCACATCCATACCGCTTATGACACGACCAAATATAGTGTAGCTATTAGGAAGAGGGTAATCGGCATGCATTATGAAAAATTGACTGCCATTTGTGTTTGGACCGGCATTTGCCATAGCCACGATACCGCGTTTATATCCAAACTTATAGGACTCCGTCGCTGGGTCAAGTTCATCTTCAAATGTATATCCCGGACCACCTCTGCCAGTTCCTGTCGGGTCGCCACCCTGTATCATGAAGCCCTTTATGACTCTATGGAAAATAACACCGTCATAAAATCCCTTATTTGCCAAATCAATGAAATTTTTTACGGCTTTTGGAGCGTCTTTGTCATAAGTTTGAAAAACTATAACGCCTTTATTTGTTTCTATTGTTATGATATGCATATTATTTTTTGATGTTTGATTTATTTCTGGTGTTATTGCTGATGCTCTCTGACTCACGGCTGATATGTCTTTATTCACCTCCGTGACAGCCGTGTTTGTATTTTCTATAGGGATAATTTGGTCACTATCACTTTGATACATTGACCAAAGATAGTATCCCGCCGCTAGCACAATGACTGCAATAATAAGTGTAATATATGCTGATTTTGGTACTTTATTTTCTTCCATAATCATTGATTATATAATGTTAAATGTTATTTATAGATTATATATTATTTTTACGGTTTCAACCACTTTTTTTACAGCAGAGTCTAGAGGCATAAGAAGCGTAGCTCCCGCGGCGACCTTGTGTCCACCACCACCCAAAGCCGAAGCCAATTTTGAAACATCATATTTTTGAGAATCACGAGTGCGACAACTTATTTTTACTATATTTGGCTCTCTCTCTATCATAGAAACAGCAATATTCCAACCGACTACTGATTTTAAGATATTAGATATACTATGCACAGCGATAGAATCATCATTTATATTTTTATTTTTCAACTCTTTATTTGATACAAAGGATATTACAAGATTCTCATTGTGAAAAGTTTTTATAGAATTGAGAGCCAGCGCTTGGAAATAAACTGATTCTTTTTTATTACTATTTTCCATTATAAAAATAGTCTTTGTAAAATCAGGAGCAATTTTTGCCAGTTCGCTCGCCGATTGCAAAACTCTATAATCAGCATAATCTGTCGGTGAATATCTGAAACCACCAGTATCTGTATATATGCCTACGAATAAATTGGTAGCGATTTCAGGAGTTATATTTATTTTCCAAGCCCGAAATAATTGGAATAATATAAGAGCGGTTGCGGGAGAAGATATATCAATCAAATTTATATCCGCATACGATTTATTTGTCGCATGATGGTCTATTACAATCGTCCGAATAGAAAGGGGAAATGTTGGAATTTTTATTTGAGAAATCATTTCGGGAGACGAGGCATCCAGTATGATAAACAAATCAAAATCTCTCAAATCTATTTGACCAAAATTTTTCTTCACAATATCCCCCGCCCCCGGAAAATGCATGAAAGCGTTTGGTATTTCCGAATCGCCTTGTATAGCAGTAACCTTTTTACCAAGCTGTTCCAAGCCAAATTTCATAGCCAAAACAGACCCCACACTATCAGGGTCTGGTGAAGGATGGCAATGAAGAATAATTGACTTCGCCTTGTCTATTTCTCTCTTTATTTCTACTGAAACAGCGTTCATTAGACCATTATAGCATCAAAATAAAGCCGAGAGCCATATATTAAGTATGATATTAAGATGGTATAAAGTTATGGTATCAAACGAGCAGAACCAAAACTCATGCGAATTTTGCGAAGAGAATTTCTAATAGCTGACAGACAAGCGAAAATCACCAAGACGGCAAGAGCTTGGACAAGTATGCTTGAATGTATGAGTGAAGAAAAAGCATAAGAAAATCTTTCACTCCAATCTACATGATGCCATGTATTTGCAAGGACATCACCAAATGATACGCATATGCTTAAAGAAAAAATCAATATGACTAAGAACAAAAGATTGGCGATGGGAGAAATGAGAAAAGCCCTTACACCATGTACAGTATGCACACGACTCAAGATATCATTTCTCAACTTGTTTTGATGATTAATATTCATATTTTCATGATTCATATTCATGTGCGGAATATCTTAGATTGAGTTTTTTCAATTTATCTTTTGCTCTTGAAATGCGAGTTCTCACAACTCCATATGATACACCCTCTATTTCCGCAATCTCTTTCTCTGATTTGTGGTCAAAGACATAGAGTTCCAAAGTGCGTTTCAAAAGAGAAGGTAATTTTGAAATAAGAGATAACAGATAATCTTTGTCAAAACCATATTCTCTCAATTCTTTTACAGAAAAATCTTCAATTTCTCCTGTCACTTCCGTGTCAAGAGTGAATGTGGAATATCGTTTATTCTTTGAGTATATAGTGTAGCATACTCGCACGAGAATTGCATAAGCCCATGAAGAAAACCTGGTACCCTCTTTCTTCGCATATTTTGACGCGTGAATATACATACGCACAAACGCTTCTTGCACCGCGTCTTCAGCGTCATCTGCGCCAAGAATTCGCCTAGCCGCTTGTCTAAAAGGAATTTCATAACGCTCCACAAGAGCTTCAAACACTTCCGGCTCGTCTATGGAACGAGCTAGTAGTATTTCGTCTGGCAATGTCGCGTAACTATCTGTATTACTTTTTACAATCTCCATATACTTATTATAACTCATTAAAACCGCGAAATGTTACTTGTTTATAAATGCTCGCGTGCTCGGTATGTAACCAATACATAAATCATAAACATTTCATGGTGGCAGAATCAATAATTGTAGTATGCAAACCATTACTCTGTTTCGTTTGTCCGCTTGAATCAATACAATAGTTACCCCCGCTCTTGAGATAAGGAGCCGCAAAAGCCCACGCATTTCCGGTTGTGTCCATACCGCAAAAAATGACTGGGTAAGTATCCCCACTAATAGGACTGTTCAACTTGATTTTACTACCAATTTACATAATAGCTTTTAAAACAGTTGGGTCTTGATAAATACTACCGCCACTACCTTCGGCAAAACAAGGGGGTGGTAGTTGTGTATTACCTGTTGAAAGAACTAGATAAGACGAAAAAACAGTACCGCCAAGATCACTAACTTGAGGAGCAAATAGAGATATATCCCGAGGTAATGTATACGGCGCGCCATATTTATTATTATTGTTGTAATAATATAATTCGGCTTGCGTACGAATAGTATTCATGCTACTTGCAACTACAGCACGGTCTGCTTTGTCTCGCACGCTCTGCAAACTTGCGAAAACAATGGACGACAAAAGCCCGATGATAGAAATGACGACGAGAAGTTCTATTAGAGTAAAACCTTGTTTTTCATAAAAATATTCATTTATCATTTACCACTATATTATATCCTTTTTCAAAAATTCCCGCAACGCGCCAAGAAAATCTATCAGTTCCAGTTTTGCCTCCGTAATGAATTGAGAAAGATCCTTAAAACGGTAATCCAGATATTCATGCGCTAAAATATTCCGGAGCGTAACCCATTTTGCCATTCTCGCGCACAGATTACCGTCATTAAATGATTTGATAAGCCCCAACTGCCTCACTATTTCTTTATAGCTTTCGGGGATGACTCTCTTCTCGCTTGCCAAAATTATCTCGCTGGTGTCTATAACGGCATTGACCAGCTGTTCAGCCCAACGCTCAACCTCCCTTCTTTTGGGCGGTTCGTTCTGGTATTCATCCCAGGTCAGTTTTTCGAACTTATCAAAATCCACTGTTTCCGCATCCAAAAATTGAACAATCTTTTCGAGACGCCCGCGATCTTCCAGCGAAAGAGACGATGACCTTTCAAAAACCCTGTGGTAATCTTCCGCCGTTCGATACCAATCATTCGCTTCATGGCTTGCTCTGATAAGAAAGTCCAGGTACTTTTTCCGATTTTTAACGATAAGCGGTTCTCTGCGCGCAATGCTCCAGGCGACTCTTTCCGGAGCGCGGTTTAAGACAACCATATCGGTTTCGGCGCCAACTATTTTTTCTATATCAGCCCAAACTTCCCGCTCGCTTTCCCTTGATTCTTCCGCAAAATACACGCCTATGTCCCAATCGGATTTTGTTCGCGCGTATCCTTTAGCCCGCGAACCGAACAGAAACACCATGACCACATCGTCGCGTTCTTCAAAATATGCTTTGAGTTTTTGGATTTTCTCGTCCGTGTCGGTCATATCAACAATGATACCACCGTCAAAGAAAGTTTTCAACGCCGTCGGTAAAACTGGAGCCGTTGTCCGGGATTGAACCGGAGACCTCGATATTACCAATATCGTGCTCTACCAACTGAGCTACAACGGCATCTTCCAATACAACATAATATCATTTCGGCACCACCTTCAACCCAGTCCTTAATTCTTCGGCAAGACTATTGTGACAATTGTCCCCTTATTGAGCTCGGAAGCGATGGAAATCGTTCCTCCATGAAGCTCAATTATCTTTTTTGCAGTGTACAAACCGACACCGCTTTCATCTGGCTCCACCATCACAGCATTTTTGCCACGATGAAGCCGGTCAAATATGTATGGCAAATCGGCAGGATTTATGCCAATGCCTGTGTCTTTTGTTATTATGGTCACTGATGTCTCATTATCCACAATATTGACATCAACACGCCCCTTAGGCGAATACTTTATGGCATTGTCAATAATATTTATTATAGACGCTTTTATTTTATCTCTGTCAGCGTGAAGCAAAAGAGATTGCGGCGCGACAAGAGAAATTTTAATCCCCTTTTTTAGAACGATAAAATTGAGTTCAGCTATAACAGATTGCACAATGCCGACAATATCAACATCTTCAGGTTTCAATGAAAGCGAACCGCCTTCATCTTCAATAGTTTTCAACATTTTATTTATAATGCCTATAGAATCTTTTACTCTGTCCAGACCAACATCAATAAGCGACATGGAATCATCCGAAATGGATGTTTCAGTCTTGAGCATTTCAAGAGCCCATTTGACTCCAGAAAGTGGCGTGCGGAGCTGATGTTGAGCGACACTCAAGAAATCTCTCTTGAGTTGGTCAAGCTTGACAAGTTGGCTCAATCTTTCGCTAGTCTCTTCTTTTAGAGATTTTTGGCGTAAAGTCTCAATAACCACAATATAGAAGAGATATGAAATAATACCCAAGAGAATGATTTGAATAAAATGTTTTGTTAGAACAGCTGATGTTATGCTCGCCACAGGAATAATAAGTATCATGACGGCAAACGACAAGGTAATGACGATTCCCAAATTCCGTACTGTCTTTTTTTCCAGATACACAGCCGAGGTAATAACAGGAAAAAGCAAAGTAAAAATAAATGAACTGTCAACAGCTCCGGTTATAAAAATGAAATAGATGAAGAAAATCACATATGCATAACGCGAAAGAACAAGAAAAACAGTTTTTTCTGAAAATCTATCAATAATGAGGAAAAAAAGATGGACACTTCCAATAATAGAGAGAGACAGGACGGCCTCTTTAATATACTCTTCAATCCATACAAAATATGTAGGAAAATTCAGAATCAAGAAGACGAGAATGTATGAAGCCAAAATCTCGGTTAATTCCAGAGAATAATAGCGTTTTTTCAAGTGACTCAAAGTCAGGGATTCATAATAATCGGATTGGTTTGAAGAAATAAAAGCCATGCGTTTTTTGTTATTCTAATATCTTTATTCTCAACATGCGCGGCCAAGCGGGCTCGAACCGCCAACCTCTCGCGTGACAGGCGAGTGCTCTAACCAGTTGAGCTATGACCGCATATCCAGTTAAATGTATCAAAAATTGACCGAAAAGCAAGAAAAATAAAAAGTAAAAAAATAAAAAGAGCATGACCGTTTATGAATATCCAATCATGCCACTTTATAAGATG
>Ga0209542_10009835_pt1 | contig 17435 bp, 17 predicted proteins | sample RifCSPhighO2_01_FD_184028 | JGI IMG/M metagenome (GOLD analysis project Ga0209542, IMG submission 184028) | Soil microbial communities from Rifle, Colorado - Rifle CSP2_plank highO2_0.1 (SPAdes) (version 2) | ecosystem: Environmental > Terrestrial > Deep subsurface > Rock core/Sediment ...
CCCTGGCCGATGGCATCGAAGCCACTCTGAAAGCCTCCGAAATCAGCCGTGACCGCGTTGAAGACGCGCGCAACGTTCTGAAAGAAGGCGAAGAAGTTGAAGCCAAGATCATCAGCGTTGACCGCAAGAGCCGCGTAATCAGCTTGTCGGTCAAGTCGAAAGACGTTGAAGACGAAAAAGAAGCTATCAAAGAAATGCGTACTAAGCAGGACGAAGTCGCTTCTGCTGGTCCGACCACCATTGGTGATCTGATCCGTGCGCAAATGGAAAACCAGAACTAAGTTCAGGTAATCCAGAATAAGGGCGACTTCGGTCGCCCTTTTTTGTGCCTAAAAATCGCTAAGGTGTTGTTTTATAGGCTGTTCAAATCTGACGAGGCGTGCTAAAACCTTTTTATCTAGTGATCTAGCCGCTTGAAAAAGAAGGGAAAACCATGACCAAGTCGGAGTTGATCGAGCGCATCGTCACCCATCAGGGGCAGCTCTCGTCGAAGGATGTTGAGTTGGCGATCAAGACCATGCTTGAGCAGATGTCTCAGGCATTATCCACTGGCGATCGGATTGAGATCCGTGGTTTTGGCAGCTTCTCGCTGCATTACCGCGCGCCTCGCGTCGGCCGCAATCCCAAAACGGGCGATTCAGTAACGCTAGATGGTAAGTTTGTTCCGCATTTCAAGCCGGGGAAAGAGTTGCGTGATCGAGTAAATGAAGACGAGTGAACTTATGTTTGCTTGGTGTGTACGGTTTTTGATCAGGTCACGTATTCTCATAGGTTCATTGTTGGCCTTGTTCTGTAAGAGATTCGATGTGCTGTGACTGCCTCTCGCGAATTACATGCAGATTAGGATAGAATTCGGCTGTGCAGGACGGTCCAAGCTTATATGTCTGAGGCTTGGTATATGATGGGTTTTTCAGCTAAGTTAATGAAAAAACTATAGTTTTTTCATGTGTATTTGGCCTTTCATGCTCTCCGCCTGCCTAAACTATTCGTCGCTATTACCAACTAGGTTTTTGCGAGTTTTCATAAGCATTGGCAGGTAAGGGTTTTTCATGAAAGCGGTAATTCTTGCAGGCGGCCTCGGCACGCGCATTTCCGAAGAGTCCCATCTCAAGCCTAAGCCAATGATCGAGATCGGTGGCAAGCCAATCTTGTGGCATATCATGAAAATATACTCATATTACGGGATCAATGATTTCGTAATATGCTGTGGTTACAAGGGCTATGTAATCAAAGAGTATTTCGCCAACTATTTCCTACATATGTCTGATGTGACATTTGATATGTCTAACAACGCTATGGAAGTTCATCAGCGTTATGTTGAACCATGGCGGGTCACGCTGGTTAATACCGGTGAAGATACCATGACCGGCGGACGCCTGAAGCGTGTCCGCGAGCATCTGGGTGATGAGCCGTTTTGTTTTACATATGGCGATGGTGTGGCTGACGTCAATATTCGCGCACTCGTCGATTTTCATCACTCCCATGGTAAGCCTGCCACCGTAACCGCCATCCAGCCGCCTGGTCGTTATGGTGCGCTAAATCTGCAGGGCGCTTGCGTGCAAAGCTTCCAGGAAAAACCGGCCGGCGATGGTGCATGGATCAACGGCGGATATTTTGTCCTGAACCCCTCGGTAATCGACTATATCGCTGACGATAAAAGCAGTTGGGAAGCCGACCCATTAATGCGTCTGGCCACCGAAGGCAATCTCATGGCTTATCAGCACACCGGGTTCTGGCAAGCAATGGATACCCTGCGTGATAAGAATCACCTGGAAGATCTCTGGCGTAGCGGCACGCCACCCTGGAAACGCTGGGCATGAAACTTTTCGGCGATATCTACCGCGGTCGCAAAGTGTTGTTGACAGGACACACCGGCTTCAAAGGTAGTTGGCTGGCCGCATGGCTTACCCAGTTGGGCGCGGAAGTGACCGGCTTTGCCTTGGCACCGAGCACTTCTCCTGCACATTGGTCGCTGATTGATACCTCGGCTACGGATATCACCGGCGATATCCGTGATGCCCAGTTGGTGCAGGATGTAATTGATCGCGTGCAACCCGATATCGTCTTTCATCTCGCCGCTCAGGCCTTGGTCCGTCGCTCGTATCGCGAGCCACTGGACAGCTGGTCTACCAACGTAATGGGCACGGCCAATATTCTCGAGGCCTGCCGAGCCACAGCCAGCGTGCGTGCCGTGGTGGTTATCACCACCGACAAAGTCTACGAAAACAACGAGTGGCCTTGGGGTTACCGTGAAGTCGACCGGCTGGGCGGCCATGATCCCTACAGCGCTTCCAAGGCGGCGAGTGAACTGGTGGTCGATAGCTATCGTAAGTCGTTCTGGTCCCGCGATGACGCTCCGCTGCTGGCATCTGCCCGTGCCGGGAACGTAATCGGCGGCGGCGACTGGTCCGAAGATCGCCTGGTTCCAGATCTTGTGCGCGCTGTCGCCGCCGGGGTGTCTCTGGAAATACGCTCACCGCAGTCGACCCGCCCTTGGCAACATGTGCTGGACTGCCTGTCCGGTTATCTGCTGTTGGGGCAGCGCCTTCTGTCGGGCGACCGGGCGGCGGCCGTAGCGTGGAATTTCGGGCCGGCACCGGACGACAATCGCACCGTCGCCGAGGTACTCAAGGGCCTACAAACCCACTGGGAACAGCTGACGTGGCATAGTGCGAACGTCGTTCAACCCCATGAAGCCAATTTGCTTTATCTGGATTGCTCAAAGGCCCATGCGCAGCTGTCGTGGCGGCCGGTGTGGACGATTACCAAAAGTCTGGCCATGACCGCCCAGTGGTACAAATACCACCACTCCACCGGCACCGTGATCACTGACCAGCAACTGCAACATTATTTCGAAGCTGCCCGTGACGCCGGTTGCGTGTGGGTCGAAGCATGATTATGACGGTCACCAAAATCCCTGGCGCAGTGGTTGCCGAGCAGTTTCCTTTCCAGGACAGTCGCGGCGCGTTTGGCCGGCTTTTTTGCGAAAAAAGCCTGACTGAACCGCTGGGTTCACGCCATATCGTGCAAATCAATCACTCGCGCACAAGTGCGGTCGGCGCAGTTCGTGGCATGCATTTCCAACATGCTCCCCATGCCGAAATGAAGATGGTTCGCTGCCTGAAAGGCCGGGTTTGGGACGTAGTCCTAGATCTGCGTGCGAACTCACCGACATTCCTGCAGTGGCATGCGGAAGAGCTAAGTCCCGAATCTGCGAAAATGCTGGTGATTCCGGAGGGCTGTGCACACGGCTTTCAGGTGCTGGAGGCCGATAGCGAATTGCTCTACTTGCACACCGCTTTTTACGAGCCAAAGGCCGAAGGCGCAGTTCGTTTTGACGACCCGCTGGTGAGCATCGCCTGGCCGTTGCCCGTAACAGATTTATCGCAGCGCGATAGGGAACACGCGCTGCTATCTACTGACTTTGCTGGACTCTATGTATGAACTGTCGTCACTGCGCTGAGCCGCTGCACCACACCTTTGTTGACCTAGGCTTTGCGCCACCTTCGAATGCCTATCTCAGCCAAGCGGAGCTTGGCGCACCGGAACTATATTTCCCGCTCAAACTGAAAGTGTGCAGCCACTGCTGGCTGGTGCAAACGGAAGATTACGCCCAGGCCGATCTGTTCTTTTCCAAGGACTATGCCTATTTCTCGTCGACCTCTACCAGTTGGCTGGAGCACGCCGAGACCTACTCTAAAACCATGACCCAGCGCCTGGAGCTGCATAGCGACAGCCTTGTTATTGAGGTCGCTTCCAACGATGGCTATCTGCTCAAAAACTTTGTTGCCGGCAACATCCCTTGCCTGGGTGTAGAGCCCACTGCCAGCACGGCTGCCGCTGCAGAAAGCCTTGGTGTACCGGTGCTGCGCGAGTTTTTCGGTGAAGCATTGGGGAAACGCCTGGCAGGCGAGGGGCGGCAAGCAGACCTGATTGCCGGCAATAACGTGTATGCGCATGTGCCGGATATCAACGACTTCACCCGGGGCCTGAAAGCGGCGCTCAAACCCGCTGGCACTATTACGCTGGAGTTTCCGCACCTGATGCGCCTGATCGAACACACCCAGTTCGACACCGTATATCACGAGCATTTTTCCTACCTGTCGCTGTATACCGTGGAAAAAATCTTCGCCGCGGCGGGCCTGTGCATCTATGACGTGGAAGAACTGCCTACCCACGGCGGCAGCCTGCGGATATTCGGTACCCACGTCGAACATGCACCCGCCATCAGTGCCAATGTCGCTGCGGTCTTGGAGGTGGAAGCCCGCGCGGGCCTGCAGAGCCTCGCTGTATATGAGGGTTTCCAGCAGCGCGCAGATGACGTTAAGAACGGCTTGCTGAGCTTTCTTCTTGAACAAAAGCACGCAGGAAAAAAGGTGGCTGCCTATGGCGCGGCTGCCAAAGGCAATACGTTGCTGAACTATGCCGGGGTTAAACCGGATCTGCTTTCGTTCGTATGTGATGCAGCACCTTCAAAGCAAGGTAAATATTTGCCAGGCAGTCATATACCGGTGCTGGCGCCGGAAGCTTTGCTGCATAACCCCGTGGATTATGTGGTTGTGCTGCCATGGAATATTTTTACCGAAGTTAGATCCCAGCTTCAACGCATGGGCGTTAAATCTGAGTTTGTCGTGGCAGTTCCGAGCATCCGGGTAAGCTGAAATGACGATCGAAATTCATCCTGAAGCAAATATATCGGCGCTGGCTGATATCGAAGACTCTTCACGCGGTACGCGGATTGTATTTGGCAGGGGCTCGATAGTCGACAGTTTCGTTAAGATCAAACCCGCCGGTGGCAGTGGCGATGTAATTGTTGGCGAGCGCTCTGTTATAAACTCCGGTTGTGTGCTGTACACCGGTAACGGCGTCATTATCGGAAACGATGTGGCTATTGCTGCTAACTGCGTGTTTGCCCCGGTAAATCACGAATACGCCCTTAAGGAAAAACTTATTCGCGAGCAGCGATTCCGACCGAGCAAAGGCGGGATCATTATTGAGGATGACGTCTGGATTGGTGCTGGGGTTGTGATTCTGGATGGCGCGATCTTGCGCAAAGGGTGCGTAATCGGTGCGATGTCGCTGGTAAGGGAGGAGGTTGAACCCTACAGCATTAATGTTGGCAATCCGCTGGCGTGTATTGGGTGGCGGAAGTGAGCCGTTTCACCGTCCTTGGTGGTTCCGGGTTTGTGGGCAAGTACCTGATTCAATATTTGAAAAATAATGGGCACGAAGTTCTTGCCCCTTCTCGTGCAGAGTTGAATTCCTTACCGCATGATCTTGGGCATGTTGTCTATGCGGTTGGTTTAACAGGTGATTTCCGGCAGAAACAAGTAGAGACCATAGACGCTCATGTAAATGTGCTCGCGAGTATTTTATATAAAAATACGTTTTCTTCCTTCTTGTACCTTTCATCCGTGCGTTTGTATTCGGGTGTTGACTCGCCGCAGCCAGTGACTGAAGAGATGGCGCTTGTGGTCAAGCCCGGACTTGATGCGGTTTATGATCTTTCGAAGTTGCTCGGTGAGTCGCTGTGTTTAATGTTGGATAATCCCTCGGTTCGCGTGGCCCGTCTGAGCAATGTCTATGGCCATGGCCAGAGTAAGCACACTTTCCTACAAATGTTGCTCAATGAAATTAGCGAAAAAGGCACGGTGGAAATTCGTGAAGCGCCGCAGTCCGCCAAGGATTACGTATTTGTAGGTGATGTGGTTTGTGCTTTAGAAAATATTGCGCTCTATGGTCAGCATCGCATTTATAACGTCGCCAGCGGCGTGCGAGTGATGCATAAACAGATAGCGGATTATCTGGCAAGTCAGGGTGACGCGAAAATTACATTTGCTGAAAATGGAGCTCTACGGCGTTTTCCAGAAGTATCAGTGGAACGCTTAGTGCGTGAATTCGGATGGGCTCCGCAGTCGTTTCTGCGGTCGCTGAATGATCTTGTTTAGAGTTTAATATTGAGGGCTTTGTAATGACTAATCAAAATGATCCTATTCGTGAGTTTGAAGATGAAAAAGTTGAACGAGTAGCTCAGTACGAATCCGATAAGGAGTGGAGTGCCCAAACAAATGCATGGGTGCGTCGTTCCTTTGAGCAAAAGTATATGTACAACTTTAATTGGATGGGACGCCCCATTATTCAGTTTCCCCAAGATATTCTTGCTATGCAAGAGATCATCTTCGCTGTGCAGCCTGACCTCATTATCGAAACGGGCATCGCTCATGGCGGCTCGTTGATTTTCTCGGCATCCATGCTAGAGCTCAACGCAGCTTGTGGTGGTCCAGCTGATGCGCGAGTTCTGGGTGTTGATATCGACATTCGTCAGCACAACCGTGAAGCCATCGAAGCCCACCCGATGTTCAAGCGTATCAGCATGATTCAGGGGTCGAGCATAAGCGATGAAACTATCACGCAAGTTCGTGTTCATGCCGCTGGCAAGAAGAAAGTACTTGTATTGCTGGACAGCAACCACACTCACGAGCATGTCATGGCTGAGCTACGTGCTTATGCGGATCTGGTATCCGTCGGCAGCTATTGCGTTGTTTTCGACTCGATTGTTGAGGATATGCCTGAGGATATGTTCCCGGACCGCCCGTGGGCGCCAGGTGATAACCCTAAAACGGCTATTCGCCAATACATGTCTGAATTAGAAAAGGCGGGGTGGAGGACTGAAAGCGGTAGCCCGCTGAAGTATGAGTGTGATCGGCATGTAGAAGGCAAATTACTCATTACCGTCGCTCCGGAAGGTTATCTGAAGCGGATTTTGTAATCTCATGGCGCAGCCTCGCACCCACTATAATTTAATCGCTAATTTTTTTGGCAGCGGCTGGTCCGCTGTCATGGGGTTGGCGTTCATCCCTTTTTATATTAATTTAATGGGAGTTGAGGCTTATGGCTTGGTAGGGGTTTATATTTCCTTACAGGCAATATTTTCTATATTGGACTTGGGGCTTTCGCAGACTCTTGGGCGGGAGATGTCACGTCTGTCATTGTCTTCCGTTGGGCACCAGCAGATGGCAAACACAGCCCGAACACTGGAGATTATTTACTGGGCTTCTGCGGTATTGCTTGGCTCGATGTTTGCGCTTAGTTCCCATTTTATTGCGAAATTTTGGCTAAATCCCGTGCAGCTCTCTTCGGATAGTGTCAGTAATTCGTTATTAATCATGGCGCTGGTGATTGCCCTTCGCTGGCCGCTTACACTCTATATCGGCGGCCTCAATGGTTTGCAGCGCCAGGTCTCGCTTAATGTCCAATTGGCGTTTTTTGCGACCTTTCAAGGTGTGGGGGCAATCTTGGTGCTCTGGCTGATCAAGCCCACTATTGAAGCATTTTTTCTGTGGCAGGGAATCTCTTCCTTGCTACAGGTTCTGTCTATTCGCTTGGGCTTTTGGCGGGCTATGCCGTTGAAGGTTGGGCATTTTTCTTTGTCGGTGTTATACAGCATCTGGCGCTTTGCTCTAAGCATGACGGGCATCTCCCTATTGGCTGCCATTCTTACCCAGCTGGATAAGTTGGTGCTGAGCAAGATGCTTAGCCTAGAAAATTTCGGATTCTACGTGTTTGCGTCTTCCGTGGCTTCGATTCTGTTTCGCGTAGTCAGCCCAATATTTACAACCTACTTGCCGCGATTCACGCAGTTGCTAACAGTAGAAGATATGTGCTCGCTTAAAAACAGTTATCATACTGCCAGTCAGATTATGGCGATCGCGTTGGTTCCGGTCGCTTGTGTGTTGTCTTTATATGCTCATGAAGTGCTGATGTTGTGGACGCAAAACGAGCAGCTGGCCGAACATACCTATTTATTGGTTGCCGTATTGACGCTCGGTAATATGTTGAACGGCCTCGTTACAGTTCCCTATGCCTTGCAAGTGGCGCATGGTTGGACGCGGTTTGCGTTGATTCAGAATCTGTTAGCCGTGGTCTTGATGGTGCCGGCGTTGTTTATCTTCGTGAATCAATATGGCGAGGTCGGCGCAGCGTTTGTATGGGCTGGTTTGAACCTTTTGTTTCTGCTAGTCGGCGTTTTTATTATGCACAGGAAGTTGCTGAGCGGGCAGTGGGGTAGGTGGTTACTTGAGGCTGTGATCTGTCCGCTATTTGTCGGAAGTTTAACCGTTCTGTTATTCAAGGGCTTGCGGCCGGCGCCTGACAAGACGCTCCTGACTATTGTTTTTCTGTCTGTGGTTTCTATTGTTGTGTTTTGTTCAGTCGCTGCGTCACTGCCGGTCGGCCGGCAGTTAATTTTGCGCATGAAGACGAGGTTGGCGTGATCACCACCATTATCCCTACGTATCGCCGGCCGGACATTCTGGGGCGCGCCATCGAAAGCGTGCTGGCCCAGTCTTATGGCGACTTCAAGATCGTCGTCTACGACAATGCCTCGCAGGACGACACCGAGTCGGTGGTCATGGACTATGCCAGCCGTGATGCGCGTGTGTTATACCACAAGAACCCAGAGAACCTGGGCCCTGTACGCAACATGATCCAGGGCGTGAACGCGGTCCAAACGTCGTATTACTCGCTGCTCAATGACGATGATTTCCTGCTGCCAGGCTTTTTCGAGCGTGCTGTAAAGGGCTTCGTTGATCACCCCGAAGCTATGTTGTCGTGCACTAAGACCAAGGTGGTCAATACGGTGGACGGCTCCGTGATCTTGCGCAATCAGGATTGGCAGGAAGGCTTGTATCAGCCTCGCCCCGATCTGGTTAAGAAAATGTACACCTCGCATTTTGTACCGACCGGTGTGCTGTTCCGCCGCGAAATTCGCGATGCTCTGGGGCCGTTCGAGGCTTCCGGCAGCGACTCGCTTTATTTGACCATGGCCGCGGGCGCGTTTCCCTATATGGTCCTAGACCACTATGGCGGTGCGGTGACGCTGCACGAGAACGCCTATTCGATGGTCGGCGAGGGCATTGCCAAGGAGTCGATCACGGTGCTGTATGAGCATTTCGTGCGCACTATGAGCGCTGCCACGAACGCAGCCATGCCGCCGGAAATCAAAGCCCTGATGCTGATGCTGATTGTCAATTCGTACCACCAGATCTTCGACTCCAAGCGCCTGTTCCACTATCTGGACGGCCGCCAGGAGCCGAACATTGAGCAACTGGTCGTGCTTCCGTCGCTGATTACCAACCGTGGTCTGGTTACCAAGCTGTATAACGCCGCGCCGGCTTTTTCCCGCTCGTTGCTGCGCCGCTTGTACATGGCGTACTCGGGGCGCAACCAGCGTCGCGCGACAAGCGAGCACAAGTTACCGGGCAGGGCGCTGGAGTTGTTGTTGAACAAGCCGGACAACTACGTCGAGCTCTACGAACTGGTTGCGAAGGGCTGATATGACCAGCACACCGTTAGTTTCCATCGTCATCCCCGCATACAACCACGCCGCATACCTCGCCGAAGCCATCGATAGCGTGCTTGCTCAGGACTATCCGCATGTCGAGCTGATCGTGCTTGACGACGGCTCCACCGACGAAACCGCCGAGGTGCTCAAGCGTTACGGCGACGCCTTTCGCTGGGAAACTCACAGCAATATGGGCCAGGCCAATACCCTGAACAAGGGCTGGGCCATGGCACGCGGTGAGGTGCTGTCTTACCTGAGTGCCGACGATGCGTTGTTTCCCAATGCGGTCAGCCAGTCGGTGGCGGCGCTGCAGGGCGATGTGGTGCTGACGTACTGTGACTTCGATCTCTTCGACCCTGCGTCGAAGGTGATCCGCAAGGTCTCGGCTCCGGATTTTAGCTACCGCGAGATGTTTGGTCGTCTGGTCTGCCATCCGGGCCCAGGGGTGTTTTTTACCAAGCAGGCCTTTGCCGCGTCCGGTGGTTGGAATAGCAGTTTTCGTCAGATGCCGGACTATGACTACTGGCTGCGGCTGGGGCGGCAGGGACGTTTTGTGCGGGTGCCGCAATTGCTAGCGTCGTTTCGCGTGCACGAGGCATCGCAAACCTTTGCCGTTGCCGATGAGCTCAAGGCGTCCGAGCCCGTACGCATTATCAGCGCTTTTATCCAGGCGCAACCTTTGCCGTCGGAGCTAGTGGGGCTTGAAGGGCAAGCGCTGAGCAGCGCCTGGATCGCCTCCGCGCAGTTGCATATTCGCGCCGGCAGATTCACCCTGGGCTATGCCGCGTTGCGCCAGGCATTTGTCCTGAGCCCGCGTACTTTTCTGGCACCGCGTATCCTGAAGGTATTGTTCCATAGCTTCTTCAATCGCACGTTGCACCGCATTGTGCGCGTCGTTAACCGTTTCCGTGGTTAAGGGCGACATGGTCGAGCCCGCACCAGTGCCCATAGTGTGTGTGACCGGCGCCACGGGCTTTATCGGCACTCATCTGTTGCCGTTGTTGCAAGCGGCTGGGGTGCGTATACGGGTATTGAGTCGTTCCGCTCAGGTCGCGGTGCCTGGAGTGGAAATCGTGGTCGGCGATCTGTTCGACAAGCCTAGCCTAGCGCGCTTTCTGCAGAGCGGCAGTGTGCTGATAAATCTGGCGCAACCTTCTGCTGCGCTTGCCGATGAAGAGTTTGCGGCAGGTATGCGCAATGTTGCCCAGGCGGCACGCGAGGCGGGTATCGGCCGGGTGTTGCATATCAGCACAGCGATGGTGATCGGCGTGCCGACGGCCCAACGCGTGACCGAAGACACCCCAGGTCAGCCAAAGACCGCCTATGAGCGGCAGAAGTATGCCACCGAGCGAACCCTGCGCAATGAATTGGGCGCAGAGGTGGATTTCGGCGTTCTGCGGCCCACGGCAGTGTTTGGCCTGGGCGGGCAAAACCTGCTCAAGATTGCCGCCGACATTGCCAGCGGCTCGACTTTAAAGCGTTATGTACTGCGCTTTTTGCACGGCCAGCGCATCTTGCATCTGGTCAGTGTGCAGGAGGTGGCAGCGGCGATTGTTTTTCTGGCGTTTCTGACGCGTCCATTGGCGGGTCAGGTGTTTCTGGTAGCGGCGGACGACGAACCTGCCAATAACTATCAAGCGGTCGATGCCATCCTGGCGGCGGCTATGGGTAAGCCGGTGCTACGCGGGTCTGTCAGGCTACCCGGTGCTGTGCTAAAGGCGTTGTTGCGTATGGCGGGGCGTTCTCAGGCTGATCCCAGGCTGGTTTACGACGCCGCGAAGCTGCGGAGCTGGGGCTTTGCGCCTCCGATAGATTTCAAATTGGCGCTTCAGGCGTTTGCTCAGGCTTATATGAAGAATCAATGTCAATGAATGTTTTGCATGTAGCCGACGGCATTGACCCCTCCCTGGGCGGAGGCACTGCCGAACGTACCTATCAATTGGCCATGGCGCTGCATCGTGCTGGCGTCAACTGCACGGTGCTGTGCACGGAGCAGGGGCTGAGCGAAAAACGACGCGCGGAGCTCTCCAACGTGCAGCTGATCGTGGTGCCGTTACTGTCGCACCGGTATTTGTTGCCCAAGATCTCCCAGCAGCGTATTGACGAGCTAGTAGCCGAGGCCGATGTGGTGCATGTCACCGGTCATTGGAGCGTGCTCGGTGCTCGCGTCTGCCTGGCGGCGCAGCGCTTGAATAAGCCTTACGTCTATTGTCCGGCGGGGGCGTTACGTATTTTTGGCCGCTCGGCTTGGCTCAAACGCTTGTATAACCGCGTGGTCGGCCGACGTATTGTCAGCGGCGCGGCCCGCGGCTTGGCGGTCACCGAACTCGAGCGCGAGCAATTCCATGAATATGGCGTGCCGGACGAGCGAATCATGCGCTTGCCCAATGGTGTGCACTTGGCCAGTACGCTCCCCCCCGATCCCCAGGCGTTCCGGGTCCGCTATGGCCTTGAAGGCAAGCAGCTGTTGCTGTTTCTCGGGCGCTTGAACCCGATCAAAGGGCCGGATCTGTTGCTTGAGGCGTTCGTCAGTATTGCCCGACGCTATCCGCAGACGATGCTTGTGTTCGCCGGACCCGAGGAAGAACTGGCAGCCAAGCTCAAGGCGGATGTTACAGCAGCCGGCCTGCAGCAGCGGGCGCTGTTTGTCGGATACCTGGCCGGTCAGGCGAAGCAGGATGCCCTAGCGGCTGCGGATCTGCTGGTGGTGCCCTCGCGCCAGGAAGCCATGTCGCTGGTGGCGCTTGAGGCCGGTTTGCGCGGCACGCCGGTGATGCTTACCGATCAATGTGGTTTTGATGAGGTACAAGATGCTGGCGGCGGTCTGGTCGTGGCGGCGCGGGCCGATGCGATAGCGGCGGGGCTTGAGCAGTTGCTGGGTGCAGCCGAGCAGTTGCCTCTGCACGGCGAAAAACTGCGTCAACTGGTGTTGGCCCATTACACTTGGGATGTGCTGATCCGACAGGCTGGGCAGTTGTATGAAGAACTTTCCGGCGTGGCATTCCAGCCGTCGGCAGATGAGCAGAAGTGAGCCGGGTGTGAGAATCCTGATTGTCAGCCAGTACTTCTGGCCGGAGCACTTCATCATCAACGAGTTTGTGCGCGTACTCGCTGAGCAGGGCCACGAGGTGGTGGTCGCTACGGGCAAGCCCAATTACCCGGACGGTAAGGTGTTTGACGGTTATCGCGCGTGGGGCTGCCAGCGCGAGCTTTATCTGGACCAGATCGAGGTGCTTCGGGTGCCGTTGTGGCCGCGTGGGCACGGCGGCGCGAAGAACCTGCTGCTCAACTATCTGTCGTTTGTAGTAGCAGGCTTGTTCTGTCTGCCTTGGATGTTGCGCAAACGTGAGTTCGACGCGGTGCTGGTATTCGCGCCATCGCCTATCACTCAGACCATCCCGGCCATCCTGCTCAAGTGGTTGAAAAAGGCGCGCCTGCTGCTGTGGGTGCAGGACTTGTGGCCCGAGAGTCTCGCCGCCACCGGTTTTGTAAAGAATCCGCAGCTGCTTAGGGTGGTTGGCTGGATGGTCAAGGCCATCTATCACCACTGCGATACCTTGCTGGTGCAGTCGCGTGCGTTTATCGAACCGGTGGCGTGTTTTGCCAAGCGCGAGAAGATCGTCTACTACCCCAACTCCATCAATGCGCATGCGCCGACGGTGGCGGTGCGGCTGCCTGGGCAATTGGTTAGGCTGCTGGAAACGCATTTCTGTATAGTTTTTGCCGGCAACCTGGGGACTGCCCAGGCGCTGGAAACTCTCGTGCAGGCGGCAGAGCTGCTGCGCGACGATCCGCAGATCCGTGTGGTGTTGGTCGGCAGTGGCAGTCGGTTGGGCTGGTTGCAGTCGCAGAAGCATGCGCGCGAGCTAGATAATCTGGTGTTGCCCGGGCGCTTTGCCGGCGAAGCGATGCCGCAGATTTTCGAGCGTGCCTCGGCGCTGCTTGTATCGCTTAATGACGAGGAAGCCTTCAATCAGACGATTCCAAGCAAAGTCCAGGCTTACTTAGCGGCTGGCCGGCCGATTATTGCCAGCCTCAATGGCGAGGGCGCGCGTATTGTCAGTGAGGCTCGGGCGGGGCTGGCGTCGCCGGCGCAGAAGGTCTTGCCGCTAGTGGCTAATATTCGCTGCCTGAAAGCCTTGGGCGCCGCTGAACGTATGGCCATGGGGCGCTCGGGCCGAGCCTATTTCGAGGCGAATTTTGAAATGAACCGGCAGGTACACGTGCTGGTTGATCAATTGATGGGCAAGAAAACCGGGCGGGGATAGCGATCTATGAAAATCTTGGTTCTTGGCGTTACCGGCATGCTGGGCAACACGGTGTTCAGTGTGTTTCAGGCCGACGACCGTTTCGAGGTATGGGGCACGCTACGAAGCGGCGCTGCACGCAAACACTTTCCGCTCGCCTGCCACGAGCGGTTGCGCGCGGGTGTCGATGTGCTCGATCAGGATGCGCTGGCCGCAGCCCTTGCGGCGATCAAACCGGATATGGTGATTAACTGCGTCGGGTTGATCAAGCAGTTGGCCGATGCCAATGACCCGCTTACCGCGTTGCCGATCAATGCCATGCTGCCCCATCGTCTGGCGCGGCTTTGCCAGCTGGCCTGCGCTCGGCTGATTCATGTCAGCACTGACTGCATATTCGCCGGTAGCAAAGGCGGTTATTTGGAAAGCGATACTTCCGATGCCGAGGATCTTTACGGAAAGTCCAAGTTTATCGGCGAGTTGCACGACCTGCCGCATGCGATAACCCTGCGCACCTCTATCATTGGCCATGAGCTGGGTTCCAGCTATGCCTTGGTCGACTGGTTTCTTGCCCAGGAGGGTAGCATAAAGGGTTTTTCGCGGGCTATTTTCTCCGGCTTACCAACGGTAGAACTGGCACGCGTGATGAAGGATTTTGTAATTCCGCACCCCCAGCTCAGTGGATTGTATCATGTTGCGGCAGCGCCCATCGCCAAGCTGGACCTGCTGCGCCTGGTCGCGGCGCAGTATGGCAAGCAGATCGATATTCGCCCGGACGACTCTCTGGTGATCGATCGCTCGCTCAATGGCTCGCGCTTCAGCAAGGCGACCGGGTATGTTGCGCCGGCCTGGCCGGAGTTGGTTCGCGAGATGCACGCGCACCGCTGACAGATTTTCAGGTTGCGCCATGCCTGCGGTGATCGACTGATCGGGCGGCAGGGCAACCTTTTGATGGTTTATTCGCGTGTTCGCTGGGTAACACGCTCAAGCTCTGGAAGGTTTTATGTTCGACGACAAGGTGTTGATGATCACCGGCGGAACCGGTTCGTTCGGCCACACTGTACTCAAGCGTTTTCTCAATACCAGCGTGCGCGAGATCCGCATTTTCAGCCGTGACGAGAAAAAGCAGGAAGATATGCGCATCGCCCTGGCCAATGACAAGGTCAAGTTCTATATCGGCGACGTGCGCAACTACGACAGCCTTGCCCAGGCCATGGTCGGCGTGGATTACATCTTCCACGCCGCCGCCTTGAAACAGGTGCCCTCGTGCGAGTTCTACCCAATGGAAGCGGTGCGTACCAATGTGCTGGGTACTGAGAACGTGCTGAATGCGGCGGTGGCCACCGGCGTGAAGCGCGTGGTGGTATTGAGCACCGACAAGGCCGTCTACCCCATCAACGCCATGGGTATTTCTAAGGCCATGGCGGAAAAACTGATGGTCGCCAAGTCGCGGATGATTCCGGCGACTGGCCCGGTGATCTGCGCCACCCGTTACGGCAACGTAATGGCCTCGCGGGGGTCGGTGATCCCCCTGTTTGTAGACCAGCTGCGCTCCGATGAGCCGCTGACCGTGACTGACCCGGATATGACGCGCTTCCTGATGTCGTTGGAAGACTCGGTCGACCTGGTGCTGCACGCCTTCGAACATGGTCAGCAAGGTGACCTGTTTATCCAGAAAGCGCCGGCCTCTACCGTCGGTAATCTGGCGCAAGCGCTGAAAGAGCTGTTCGGCAAGAGCAATACCGTGAAAGTGATCGGCACCCGCCATGGTGAGAAACTCTACGAGTCGCTGGTGTCTCGTGAGGAAATGGCAAAGGCCGAGGACATGGGGCGCTACTACCGCATTCCCGCTGACAACCGCGACCTGAACTACAAGAAGTACTTTGTCGAGGGCGAGCAACGTATCTCCGAACTGGATGACTACACCTCGCACAACACCGAGCGCCTGGACGTTGCCGGGATCAAGAATCTGCTGCTGAAATTGGATTACATCAAGGACGCACTCAATGCTTAAGGTCATGACCCTGGTCGGCACGCGCCCCGAGCTGATCAAGATGAGCCGGGTGATCGCCGAGTTGGACCGCCAGGTCAACCACGTGTTGGTGCACTCCGGGCAGAACTACGACTACGAGCTCAATCAGGTCTTTTTCGATGACCTGGAAATCCGCAAGCCTGACCATTTTCTCGGCGCCGCGGGTGAGACTGCTGCGCAGACCATCGCCGAGGTCATCGCCAAGTCCGACGCCATTTTCGAGCTGGAAAAGCCCGATGCGCTGTTATTGTATGGCGACACCAACACCTGCCTGGCGGTAATCGCCGCCAAACGCCGAAAGATTCCGGTGTTTCATATGGAAGCGGGAAATCGCTGCTTTGATCAGCGGGTGCCGGAGGAACTCAATCGCAAGGTGCTCGATCACCTGTCTGACATCAACATGGTGCTTACCGAACATGCACGTCGGTACTTGATCGCTGAGGGCATTCGCCCCGAGACAATCATCAAGACTGGTTCGCACATGCATGAAGTGCTGGACTACTACCGGCCAAAGATCGAGGCCTCTGACGTGCTTGCTCGCGAGGGGCTGGAGGCTGGCAAGTTCTTTATTGTCAGCGCCCATCGTGAGGAGAACGTCGACACTCCAGATAATCTGCGCGATCTACTTGCTACCCTACGTGCATTGGCCGATGAGTATGGTTATCCGCTGATCGTGTCGACCCATCCACGTACTCGTAAGCGTCTGGAGGCGCTGGGCGAATCACTGGAGCACCCACTGATTCGCTTTTCCAAGCCATTCGGTCTTTTGGACTACATCAAGCTGCAGATGAGTGCGTTCTGTGTGCTATCCGACAGCGGCACCATTACTGAAGAAGCTTCTTTACTCAGCCTTCCGGCAGTGACCCTGCGCAACGCTCACGAGCGTCCGGAGGGCATGGACCAGGGCACTCTGATAATGAGTGGATTAAAGAAGGATTCGGTGTTGCCGGCGGTCAAGGTTATTACCAGCCAGCATCAACCTGGATCGCGTCGTATTCCGCTGGTTCCTGATTATGAAGGTGGCCCGGTTTCGTTGCAGGTCGTGCGAGTCGTACTCAGCTACACCGATTATGTAAATCGTACTGTGTGGCACAAGGGCTAAAGCCATGCGTGTTTTGCTCACGGGTGCCAACGGTTTCGTTGGGCGCGCGGTACAGGCACGCCTGCTAGCCGATGGTAAGCATGAATTGCGCTGCGCCATGCGTCAGTTACCGCCTACTTGCCCTGCTAATTGTGAAGTTTGCCTGTCCCCAGGGCTGGCTTCGGATGCGGATTGGTCGTCGGCATTGGTCAATGTCGATGCTGTCATCCATTGCGCCGCTCGGGTGCATGTGATGAACGAGCAAGCTATTGACCCGCTTACCGAGTTTCGTCAGGTCAACGTTGAGGGCACTCTGCGGCTGGCTCGCCAGGCAGTGGAGGCTGGCGTACGTCGTTTCATCTTCGTCAGCTCGATCAAGGTCAATGGTGAGCAGACCTTGCCGGGGCATGCCTATTGTGCCGATGACGTGCCTGAGGCTGTAGACCCATATGGCATATCCAAATCTGAGGCCGAAGAAGGGTTGAGGGCGTTGGCTGCCGAGACTGGGCTGGAGGTGGTTATTGTTCGTCCGCCCCTGATTTATGGTCCGGGCGTGAAGGCAAACTTCCACAGCATGCTGCGCTGGTTGCATCGCGGTATACCACTACCTTTTGGGGCTATCGATAACCATCGTAGTTTTGTGGCGCTGGATAATCTGGTGGATTTACTGGTGTTGTGTCTCACGCATCCTGCAGCAAATGGGCAGCGTTTTCTTGTGAGCGATGGTGAGGACCT
>Ga0209542_10009836_pt1 | contig 17435 bp, 21 predicted proteins | sample RifCSPhighO2_01_FD_184028 | JGI IMG/M metagenome (GOLD analysis project Ga0209542, IMG submission 184028) | Soil microbial communities from Rifle, Colorado - Rifle CSP2_plank highO2_0.1 (SPAdes) (version 2) | ecosystem: Environmental > Terrestrial > Deep subsurface > Rock core/Sediment ...
CCCTTTTTATTAATAGTATACGTAGAAACTGTTTTTAAATGTTTGCATTTCTGGCGTTAGATGGTTTTGTTTATAACCACAGGCTTACCTTTAAAAAAACAACTGCCCATATAGATAGCGTGTATGACAGCGAGGTTGGGAGAGGCAGAAAAGAGACCACCAAGCAGAGTGTTTAAAAAAATTGCTGCACCATTAGCAGCATTCTTTGCATTGGTGGTGCCGTTGACCGACGTGCTCGCCCTGCCATTAAGGAGTGGAAACATGCCTGTGTTTGCGGCGCCGTTGGCGCTGGTTTTGAGAAGCCCGGAAAATGCGGAATCCTATGCAGCCCGATTAGAGGCTTCCGTGCAGAAGAGCGATGATGAGATGGGACCGGCTGCCATTGCTTTTGATAATGAAGTAAAACCGCTTATGGATTATTTGGCAAAACAGAATCTGGTTGAAAGACACCGGAACGTGCGCGATGCCGTTGCGGAACTGCAGGACAGGCTGATAGCCGCTGGAAAACTGCAGGAGAGCGACATCGTAGTTCCGGAGATGGGCCCGTTTGGGATACTCAAGGAAAGAAAGGGAAAGTACAACCTGGCAACCGCGCAGGCCGTGCATGCATGGCTGAAGGAAAGCCGGGAAGCCGCGGATGCGCAAACCGCTGCCGCGACCTCTGGCCTCAGCGCAGCGGTTGTAGCCGTAGTTTCGGTGCCTGCACAAAAGGCGGCAGAAGAAGCCGGAAAAATAGAGACGAAAAAGCAGGAAGCGCCCGCACCAGCGGAGGAGGTGAGGCCTTCAGTTGAAGAACCGCCAACCGATTTTAAAAAGGCCGAGAAAAAGGCGCGCGCAACCGGTGAAGAAAGACCAGGGGAAATAGCTGCAGGGATTGAAGCCGCAAGAAGGGAAACCGGGGAGAGAGCAGAGCCTTGGCAGATTCCGTCCCTGAACATTTTATTGCCTATCGAAAAGTATTTGGAAAAGGGGTTGGCAGCCATTCAGGATAATGCTACATCCAGAAAAAATGCTGCACAGACCCATCCGAAAGCGGTGAAAGAAAAGCTGCTGGAAAGAGCCGCCGAGGTACAGCAGGCTGTAGATGCATTTAAGGAAAGATTAACCCAGATTCGGAAAGAAACCCGTTATGTTGAACTATCTGAACGGCATGTTACAGGCACGGAAGAACAGATGCAGGGAGACGTGCGCCGTGCCACAGAAGAAATGGAAAAATTAAGGGATGACATTGATGACTATGTTCGTAAGTTGTTGGGTGAGCCCATCGTCATAGGAGGGGGAGGGGAAGTGCAGCGAGAAGTAACGGTAAATGTAGTGGATATGACAAAGGAAAGGCCGTTGGTAGGTCAACACCCGTCCAATATGCTAGCCTGTTCCTGCGGACCCCAGGTAAGCGAATCCATTGACAAGCTCTTTAGTTACAACGATACGCTGGTGCAATACAGCATCTACAGGGAAACAATGAAAAATGAAACGTACATCGTACTGCCCCGCACCGCACCGGAGGATCTGCTGGCCAACGAAAAGGTAGAAAACGTGGCATGGCTAAACGACGGGAATGTATATGTCTATTTAACCTCGGATGGAAAGATTTTGGATGCGGCCCAGGCACGGAAAGACAAGGTAACGCCCACGGTATTGATGACATACCATGAAGAAGGGCATCGCCCAGGCCAGAGCTACCACCTGCATGATGCGGAGATAACAGAAAATAATATGCCATACCGGTCCTACGTATGGGCCCTGGAAAGCGGTCCGGAGATCCTTAAACGAAGCCAGATAAAAAGCGGTACGTTGGTCTTTAACGTTAGGCCTGCCGAAAGCGTGAAAGGCGAAGGCGACGACAAGTTTGTAGTTGATTTTGATGTGCAGCCATCGCCCAATGCCAGATGATTGGAATGACGACACAATTAAGATCCCCCCAACGCAGCTTTCGCCTGCGAAAGGTTTCACCGCTGGGAACGTGGGTACGAAGGGCAGCAACCCTTTTAATGCTGAACAGCGTATGGATACCGAGTGTTGCAATGGCGCAACCGGATACGCATGCAGAAGGTGAAGAAATGGCTGAAATGGTTAATTTAGGAGACCTGCAACAGGTAGAACGACAGCTGGCAGAGATAAGGAGGGATCCGGCAAGGCATGTGCTGGAGATCAAACAGATCTACAATAAATGGAAGATGGGGAATGACATTAAGGTCCCGAGCATCCAGGCCAATTACCGTTTCCATATGATAGACATCCGGAACCAGCTGGCCGCGATCGATGGAAGGGACAATACCAACCTCCATGAGCAGGCAGGGTTTGGAACATTAAAACCCTCCACCAGAATGGTCCCAAAAAGAACAACGGGCCGCGTCCGCAGCCGGCAGCCGTTTTCGGCCGATATTCAATATCTTACCAGTTTCCCCCGTTTACCCGAAGGCACATCCAGCTGGCAGGTACAGGAAATAGATATCCGGTTTTATCCCCGATTTGAAAGTATAATCGGAGGGAAGAAGGTAGCTGATCAAATTCGGCCGTTGTTTTCCAGAGGAGCGGTAGCCCAGGGGCAGGGTAATTCCACGGCTGCGGCGGAATACGGCCGGCAGATTACCGGTATATTGAATGAGAATGGCATAACGAATGAGCAACTGCGGGATGCACTAGGAATGACAACAGCTCAAGCGGCCCAGTGGAGGAAGCTGATTTCCCAGGGACGATTCATTGATACGACCAATATTGCCCAGCAATCTGCTTGGACGGATAGCATGCTGCAGAATTTCGAGGATATTGCAGCCGGAGTGAGCCGGCAGGATACGCAGGTTGCAGTAGTAATTAACGGCGAAAAAGAATGGCAACTCGGTGATACGCCGCTGCTGTTACGGGGCGATGCATCGCTATGGCCGGTGGAGGTGCGCCGGCAACAATTGGGGGTTGCCCAAAATGAAAGAGGGGAATATGTATTTCGTTTTGGGGATGAAAGGAAAAGAATGCGTATGGGTGGTGAAGCTGGACTGGCGCTTGCCCGCACCTTTGGAAGATATCGGGAAATCCATCTGCGTGTGGCACTGGAACATGTTCCAAAAGAATTAATCGATCTGAATAAAGCGAATCTGATTGGAAGGATAGAATTAACAGGCGTAGAATACAGTGGCAGAGTACAACCCATCGGGGAGGTGCCCATCTATCTGGCCGGTAAACTCGGTGTGGATATTGTGCATGGAAGACAAAGCGGAACGGTAGGGGCCACCAGTTTTGAAGGAACGGTGGGCATCGGGATACCGAATGAGACGATACCCTTGATGTTTGCGATCGATCTGAAGTGGTGGATGAATCAATCACCCGAACTCCAGCGGATGCCACTCGTCATCCGCGCCGGCCCACGGGCAGAATTTCAGGCTGGAGGACGGTACTTGCACGTACTGGTATACGGCAAAGCAGGCATACCCGGGGCAACGCTGAGAGGAGAAGAAGGCGGACCCATTGGAAAAGGAAAAGAAGTAGGCGGTGGAGGCAGTATTGCGCTTGGCCGACGTTTAGGGATATTTAGACAGGTAAGCCTTGGCGTAGAAGCAACGCGGCGGGATTTGGAGTTGGGAGGAGTGGGTCTGCCCATAGAGGGCACAAGAGAGAAAAATCCCTGGCAGTTTGCAACGATCCTGGAAGCTAAATTTTAACAGGGTGATAGGTATGTGTAAAAAAAGGGCAATAAAAATTTCCTTTGCTCAGCTTACCCTCTTTACATTGTTTTTTACTTCGCTTATTTCCGCGGCTGCCAGCGGCGTTACCCAGGACACTGTAGATTTATACACGATTTATACCAGCCTTCCGGAGTTCCACGTAACGAACGATTTGGACTTTGGCCATGGCGTCACCGTGAATCCGGAGGGTAACGTATTGCAAGGAGACGAGGGCGCAACCGGCAACATAGAAAGCAATGCCGTGGTATGCCCGGGCGACGTCATAGTGGGCAGTTCGTTAAACGGGCAATGGGCGGCTTCGGGTTTTAGCGCGTTGTATCCATATGCGTTTACTTGCATACCTCCTTCGCAGGGTTTGGCAACGAACCGGAACGTGCACTGGAGCGAGGATGATTATGATGCATTGCAGACGGGCGGAGCCATTTGTATTCCCGAAGAATCCTGTTGGGGCAATGAAGGATCTTTAACTTCGCAACGGGTAAGCTACGAGACGATAGATGCAACCTACAGCAACCGCCTGGGATATGTAAGCACGGTATGCTACGGCCAGCACCAGCTGCGCCTGCTGAACAGGAATACCGGTTCTTCGGTCGGAGGCGGGACATACACCGCGCTGACCAATCCGCCTACGACGACATCGTTTACGCACACGTACGATCTGGAGGACGGAAACTACCAGGCACGGGCGCAGTTCTTCGTGAATGGATGCACGACTGTTGTACGGCCGCCGGCATGCGCCGGTGATCAGGAAGAAGGTATTTTTGACAGAATCGCAGCGGAAAACAGCGACGATGCACCGGAATACGAGATTGATTTGCCATTGCGCACGCTGAACTTCGAAGTGCAGGACCGGCAGTATTCCGCGGACGATACGGACAGCGACCCGGAAAGCGGGGATGTTGTCTGCATGGAAGCAGAGGAAACGTTAGCGATACGTACAACCGTCCGGAATACCGGGGACAGCAACGATGCCGGTGTCGAAGTGTACGACGTATCCGCGAACAGGGGATTTGCCGCCGAGCCGTTATACGGCGGAGGACCGTGTGTAGGATTCTGCTTATACGACGGATTTGGATACCCCATCGCGCCGGCGGCAAGGGCAACGCCAACGCAACCGGTTGAACGGGATGTGACCATAACGCTCACTGCGCCGGGCTCGCTGGCGCCGGATACAATAACCGATGTAGTAATCCGATATGATTACCGTCCCGTTGATCCGGTGTGTACGACCACGGACAGCCGGGCATTTTTCGTCAACTACAGGATAAACAGCTCGCCGGCATGCGTGCCGCCGGGAACAGGATGTGTATTGGATCCGCTGGTAGTAAGCGACATAGAACCTGGAACCCTCCAGCCGTTTACGATCAGCTGCGTGGAAGAGGGCGATCCGGTGGATTGCACGGGTGTGACCTGGAGTGCAGATGCCGCATTGGGCGCAAGCTTTTTTGCGCCGGGCGACAGCGGCGCAACGGCAAGATTTTCCAACCCGGACAGCAGCGGAAGGGTGAACGCAACTACGCGGGATTATGGCGTATGCACCGCGGACATCACCGTGGGAAGTGCTGACAATGATACAACCACCGGATGCACACTGGATCCGGAGGATGTGATCCTGGACCCCGGAGAGGAACAGACGTTTACGATCCGCTGTACAGAGGAAGGCGTGGCCGCGGATTGCGGAACGGTGACATGGGACGCGGACGCGGGCCTTGGACCGGATTTTGTTTCCATGGATGACGATGCGGCAACGGTGCGGTTTATGGCACCGGATGAGACAGGCGAATTGGTCGCCACTACCGAGGCAGGCCATATCTGCGATGCGAAGGTGGAGACCCGAGCCGGCGGGATAGAAAACGGATGCGCGCTTGCACCGCCAACGGTTTCGCTGGACAGTGGAGATACCCAGGCGTTTGACTTGGCATGCTATGTTGATTTTGCCGAGGTAGAATGCGACGGGACGGCCTGGGAGGCCAGCGCTTCGCTTGGCGCGGACTTTGTATCTGCAAGCGATAGCGGTGCAATGGTTGAATTTAGCGGGGATGACACTGTCGGCTTTGTAACCGCAAATGTGGCATCGCTTTCCTATAAATGCGATGCAATGGTGACGATCGGCGATGTCGTACCGGAAAACGATTGCCTGATCACGCCTACGGCTGTAACACTGGAATCCGGAAGTACGCAGTCCTTTGACCTGGCATGCTACGTGAACTTTACCGAGGTGGAGTGCATGGCCACCAACTGGATAGCCAGCGGCGTGCTGAATGCAGTGATTCTGTCCGAGGGGGATGACGGTGCGGAGATACAGTTCAATGGGGAGAACGTAACGAGCAGGGTAATGGCGATCGTGACAAGGCCGGATTATACCTGCGATGCCAATGTCAACCTCGTTCCCCGCGGAGCGGGTAATCAAACTGGAGGAGACGATGGAACCGGGCCGACCGATCAGAGCTGCCAGCTTTCGCATACCGTACTCCGCATGCAGCCCGGCGGACGGGCAACGGTTACGATTACCTGCCCCGAAGAACCCAATGGCATCTGCCCCAGTCCGCCTGCCTGGGAACTCCGGGATATCGGCGGAGGAAGCTTTGAGGGTATGGTGGAAAGGGAAGAGATCACGCCGCCTCCGGAAGACGGCAGCAGGGGAACAGTCGTAGCAGCATTGGCCGAAGGCCAGGGGTACCTCATTGCAACCGTAGGAGAATATGCCTGCCACACCTTCATCGATGTGGGCGGCTTGTACTGCGGCGACTATGCATAATTAGATCGGATGGCTGTCGCCCAGGGCAGGAACCTTCACGTTGTATTTTTTCTCCAGGATAGGAGGAAGGTCGATCTTTTCCCCGTGCACCAGGAAGATGTTCTTCAATCCGCGGATGCCATCGGCAAACTGCTGGAGCTCGTTGAAATCCGCATGGGCGGATAACCGCACCTTTTCCACTTTTAAACGAAGCTGGATCTCTTTTTCATTGAGCATAATGGTCTGGGCGCCTTCCAGGATTTTCCTTCCCAATGTTCCTCGTGCCTGATAACCTACGAAAATAAGTTTGTTTTTCGGGTCGGGTGCGAATTTTTCCAGATAGAACAAAGCCGGGCCGCCGGACAGCATGCCTGAGGTGGAGACGATGATGGAGGGCTCTTCCAATACGTCTTTCCGGTCCTTGGAACGGGGCCGGTGGAAGAACAGGCTTTTGAACGGGTCGTCCTCGCTCATGAGGATTCTTTTTTTGATATCGTCATTGGCGTAATACGCGTTGTGCCGGTAGATGCGCAGGGCCTTATTGATCATCCCTTCGACGTAGATCTTCGTCTTTCCCAATGCGCCGCTGCGCATGTAATCGTCCAATAAGAGCAGCACTTCCTGCGCGCGGCCCACGGCAAAGGAGGGAATGAGCACGTGGCCGCCCTCGTTCAGCGTCTTGTTGATCTCTTCGATAAGTTTCCGTGCGGCCTGTTTGTAGCTGGGCAGCGTGTCTCCGCGATCGCCGTACGTGCTTTCCATGATGAGTGTTTTGGCGCTGAGGTTGCGGTAGCAGCCATCCAGAATGCGGGTGGGGCGGACGCACATGTCTCCGGTGTAGATGATCCCGCCGTGTTCCGGGATATGGATGATGCTGCTGCCCAGGATGTGCCCGGCGTTGTAGACGGTAAACGGGAATATGCTGCGCACCGATTCGCCGTATTCCACCATGTGCACGTTTTTCAGTACCGCATCCACGTCTTTCTGTTTAAAGGCGCGGTACTTCTGCAGCCGATGGTAGTCAGCCAACAATACGCCCATCAGGTCGCGCGTCGGTTTCGTAGCCCAGATGGCGGGGTGATGCCCCATGGCATAGATGTGCGGAAGGTATCCGCTGTGATCCAGATGGGCGTGACTGATGAAAATATGGTGGATTTTTTTTATATCGTGATCGGAGATTACCGGATATTCCACGCGTTCGCCCAGTTTGATGCCGCAGTCCATCATCAGTGCTTTATGCCGGTCTTCCAGCACGATGCAACTCCGTCCGACTTCCCTTGCGGCTCCGTAAAAAGTAAGGAATATGATTATCACCCTGGCGAAACATTTATCTTTGTATATGCTGATAGGAAAGCCATGGGGGGTGAGATTATGAAGGAGATTACCATCGTATCCAGAAACGAGGTGGGCACACTGGCCCAGGTTGCAGAAGTGCTCGGAAGCGTGGGAGTAAACATAGAAGCCATCTCAGCATACGAAAAAAACAACAATGCGATTTTCCATCTGGTAACCAATGATGTGAACACGGCTTTAAAAATGTTGTCGCGCGTGCCCAATGTCAGGCTGGAGCAAAGCGATGTGATCGTCTGGAAGATGCCGAACAGGCCCGGTGAACTGGGCAAGCTGACGAGAAAACTGGCGAACCAGGGAATCAGCCTGCAAAGCATTTACATTGTGACGCGGGGAAACGATTTCACGGAAATAGCGATCAAACCCGCTGTCAACGATTTCGAAAAAGCCAGAGGGATTCTAGGGATCAAGTAGTTTACTTAAGTGGTTCCAGCAAGCGTACTGCTGCGTCTATCTGCGCTTTCGATCCTCGCACAACCAGTTCTTCATCTCCATGCCGTATCATTTCAAACGATCCAGCTAGATGGCGGGAAGCAGGTATTAAAAATCTTACTATTCATAATTTTATTAAAAATAATAAAAGGTGATGGAATGACGAACATGCTATCTGTTCCCTTGCCAGAGGAACTGAAAGAAGAAATGGACAGACATAAGGATATCAAATGGGTGGAAGTTGTCCGGCAGGCCTTATGGGAGAAGGTTAAAGCACTGGAAAAATTAGACGAAATAATGGCCAAAAGCAAGTTAACGGAAGAAGATGTGGAGATACACTCCAAAAAGGTAAAGAAAAAAGTCTGGAAAAGACATAAGAAAGAACTGGGTTTGTAAAATGCAGCTTGTTGTTGATGCCAATGTGCTATTTTCTGCACTCTTAGCCAAGGGTGTAACCCGGGGTTTACTATTCAATTCGCAGTTAGAACTCTATTCGCCAGAATATTTGCTTAGCGAATTAAATGAACATGTACAAACCGATGAAGAACTTAAAGAAAAATTAAAGCAAAAAAAGGAAGAAACCGATACTGTAATGCATGAGCTATTGCATCAGATCAGAATAATCCCAATTACCGAATATCGTTCTTTTATTAAAAGGGCTTTTGAAATTTCTCCGGATGAATATGACACACCTTATTTTGCATTGGCACTTCATCTTAAGATTTCTTTATGGTCCAATGATAAAGGATTGAAAAAGCAGGATGTAGTTCATAGTGTAGGACATAAATAGGGGAACATTGGTGAAGCCCTAGACGACTGACGCGGCCGGAGATCTACTGAGGTCCGCGTCCCTTCAGGTGGGTACGAAGAAAGGCCACTTGGAGCCTTAGAAAGTTTGTTTATTTATGTCCCCAGCTATCAGGTGCTTAACACACAAGAGATTTTAAAATCGTTGATCGGTTAAATGATATCATGAAGAAAACCGTCATGGATACGAATTTTCTGCTGCTGCCCTACCAATACGGCGTAGACGTGTTCGGGCAGCTGAAGGAGCTGGTGCCGGACGGGGAGATCATCGTAGGAAGCTGTATTCTAAATGAATTGAAGAAACTGGCGAAGAATAAGGGAAAAACCGGCAGCGCGGCCCGACTGGCGTTGAAGATACTGCGGCTGCAGAAAGTAAACGTGGTTGAAACCGGGCTTCCGGCCGACCGGTGGATATTTTCCTATGCACGGAGTTATCGGGCGAGCGTCTGCACGAACGACCGGGGATTGAGGCAGCGCATAAAAAGATTAAGGTTGAAATGTATAGTGCTGAAAAGAAGGAAACGGCTGGGGTGGGGATGATGGTATTGGAGATTATTTTGGGCGTCGTGATCATTACGCTGGCCGTTGTTGCCGGCGTGGTCTACTGGATGTGGAAGAAAACCGACAGCCCGGCGGAGTATTATAAAACCATTGAACAGGGACAGAGCCGGGTACATATCCGGGCCCACCACGACCTGAAGGAGGTCGTCGTCCGCGACCGGGCAGAAAAGGAGAAGCTGACATTCGTCCGGTCAGACGTGAAAAAAGGGGAAGCGGTGGAGTTCATCTACCCTGTTTCGATGAAGAATGCGCACATCGTCTTCCGGATGAACGGAGACGAGCAGGTGGTGCACGCCGGACCCGGATAGCAATGAAAAACATGCTCGTATACCGGGGAGAACAGTTCGATGCCAACTTCTATTATTTTGCAGGCGTGGATATTGACCACGCATTTTTCCTTCAGAAAGGGAAAAAACGGATATTGCTCGTGCCCAAAATGAACGAGGCGGCAGCCCGGGAAACGTTCCGCGGCACGGTGGTTGCATACAAGGATGCATTCCGGGAATTGAGGAGGATGCTTTCCGGAACGGTGGGTGTGGACGAACGGAATATTTCTTTGCATGCAGCGAAACGGCTGAAAAAAATCTGCAGGCTGGAAAATGCATCGGAAAATATGCTGCAGGAGCGGATGCGGAAGAAAAAAGAGGAAATAAACGCGATGGCAAAGGCGACGAGACTAACGCGGGAAATATTGGACAACCTGGAACTTAAGGAAGGAATACGGGAAGAAGAAGTAAAAAAACAATTACTGCAAGCGACGCTGGAAGAAGGTGCCGGACCCGCGTTTGAACCCATCGTCGCAACCGCAAAAAATGCGCGGTTTCCCCATTATCAGCCGGGCAAGGCAAGACTGAAGGACATGGTGCTGATCGATTACGGTGTGAAATATGATCGGTATTGCAGTGATGTGACCCGATGCTTCTTCTTAAGAAAAAATAAAAAAATGGAGGAAGCCTATGAAAAATGCCGGGCAGTAAGCGAAGCGTTGCTGGACGAAATGGCAGATATGCGGACCGGAAATCAGGTGGCCAGGGCAGCGGATGCCCTGATGAAAAGGCACGGGTTGCCGTCGCTGATCCATTCCATCGGCCACGGGGTGGGACTGGACGTGCATGAATATCCAAGGTTAAATACGCGGCACCGCGATCCGATCAAGGGAACGGTGATGGCGATTGAGCCGGCAGCATACTTTCCCTCTTTTGGCGTACGTTTTGAGAATACGATAGCGTTTAATGGGAAAAAAGCCAGAATACTTTAAGGGAGAAACATGAAAGTTCGGGATATGGCCCGGCGAGGGCGGGAAACGGCAGATGGGATAAGGGGACGTTTTGGCCAAAGGGCACTTATGGATCCGGATAGAAATCCATTGGATCGGCAAGCAGGAGAGAGTGCCCGCGGGACGCTGCTGTTAACTGCACTGGTAGATGTAGCGGCCAGGTGTACCGTAAGAGGAATAAAACCCAGGGTGGAGGATGCCGTGAGGATGGGTATAACCGCAGGCAGGTATGGATACGACATAACGGCAGGACTGGCAGGGGCCTGGCTGGACGAGTGGCGAACCCGCAGAAAATGATGGCCTTTTAAACTTTTAGAAGATGGTAAATACGAAAAAGATGGCAAAGGAAAAAAACGTTGAAAGGAACATAGCATCCGGCATCCCTGGTTTGGATCCGTTGTTAGGCGGCGGGTTTTTCCCCAACAGCCTGGTGATGGTATCTGGGAACACCGGGGCAGGAAAAAGCCTGCTGTGCCTTCAGTTTTTATACCACGGAGCCACCCAGCTCAACGAACCCGGGGTTCTTATTTCCCTTGAACAGAAAGCCGGTGATATCCTACGGATGGGAAAACAGTTCGGATGGGACCTGGATTCGCTGATATCCCGGAAAAAGCTCTGGATTGAGTCCCCGCCCATATATGAGTTTAAACAGCTGGAGAAAGGCATTTTTGACTCGATAAAAAAAACGGGTGCTAAACGACTGGTCATTGATTCCTATACCATTGCCAGTACTTATTTTCTAAAACCCGAAGAAAACAGGAGGGCGCTGATGCTGTTGAGCAGAAAGCTCCAGAACCTGGATTGTGTGAGCTTGGTTGTTTCCGACATACCCGAAGGCGCCCGGACGTTTTCCATCAGCGGCTTTGAAGAATTCGTGGTGGACGGGATCATCCATCTGGCACTGGTTTCGGATGCCAAGAGGAACATGTTTGTACGATCGGCACTGGTCCGGAAGATGCGCTACCGGAACCATTCCCTCAAGCGCGTGCCGCTCAAGATAACCAAGCAGGGAGTGGTGGTATACCCGCAGGACGAATTGTTCTGATAAAATGCAGGGGGAAGGATTTGAACCTTCGAACACACTAAGTGACGGGATGTCTTTGGACAACGTATCATCCAAAACTTGCCAACAGATTGTTGGCAATCTTAAGTCCCGCGCATATAGCCATCCTTTTTGAAGTTTTACCGCATGGCTTTTTCGTGAAGGTTTTTGCCATATGTTTGTATTAAGTCAAAAAGGTTCTTGGCCAGGCTCTGCCACCCCTGCGAGTAAGCAACAGAATAAGAAGGGTAAAAATTTAAATTAACCGTACATGCCGCCTTCTGGTGTAGCACGCTTGATGGCCAGCTTGCTTTTGATGACCTTTTCGCGCAGCTGCTCGGAAATTTCTTTGGCCTCGGTATCGAGGCGTTTGGTATCGATTTTCAGTCTGATGATGGCGGATAAAACCTTCAATGCCTGAGAAGCGGCCTCGGGATCAAGATACTCCTCCGAAGATTCGGCCAGTATGGAGATGATGGGAAAATGCTCGATGTTGCCTCTGGCCAGTAGCACGCCGGACACTCCGCTGGTGGCGCCTTCCCGGATGGGTTTTACCAGTTTTTTATCGACCAGGGGCTTCACCAGTTTCCGGTCGCTGCTGACCGCATATACCGCATGGCCTTCCTCCTGGAGCGAAACCCCACCCAGACATATCACCATGGAAGCATGGAGCGATTTGGCAAATTCGTAGATTTTGTTAGCCAGTGCCAGCGAGGCGTTTACTGGGATGGTCATTTCCGAAAGAACGACAACGAGATTGTGCTTTTCCGAAACATGGATACGCGCAGCCGGAAGGGGCGTATAATTATGAATGGCAGCCAGGGGCGCAAATTCCGGGCTGGAGATGTAACCTACAAAGGGCATTTTCAACGCATCCACGAGCTGGGAAGCGGCCACGCTTCCGACCAGGCCCGTGCCCGGCAAACCGAGGATAACAAAGGGTTGTCTAAGTTTTATTTGCTGGAGTTTATGGATGGTCACTTCCGACATAGTAAGGTTGTTTAAACAAAGATTTATATACGCATGGGCGTATGGATTAATTTATGGCAATAAAACAGCAACAGATCAGCATGCCGATGGCCAGTGCCGGCATTCTGGGCATGGGTGCGGACGTTAAAATTTCCGGCATCCAGATGGATCCGCGCAATATCATCATTGCCACGCTTGTTTTCGTAACCCTTGTAAAAATCGGCGATATTCTGGTGCAGGGAAGTATCTAAACGCGAAACTGCTTTTTCAGTTCATCCCGTTTTTCCGGCGGGCAGAGGATTAACGTTCGTTTCCTGTTTTCTTCGCTCTGCTCCAGTGTTTTTACCAGTGGAGAGAGTTCCACCAATGGCCGCAACGCTCCTTCATAGGTTACCTGAATGCCGATGGATTTGAAGAATGCGTACGGCGGGTCCACCAGAATGGTGCAGGCGTATTTTTTGGAAAGCTCCTTTTCCGACAGCGTGGGATGCGCAGAAGGCTGGAAGGAGTGCAGCTCCTTGTACAGTTTTCGTTGAAGAATACCGTCGACCCACGGGCGGGCCGAACCCGCCTGCATCCGGCTCAGCATCTCCTCATCGGAACAACGGATGAATTCTTCCGCTTGGACGGTCTTTTCTTCCAGGGCAAGGACCATGGCCCGGCGGAGCATGGCCGATGCGATACGAACGGTGTGATGGAGATAAACCGTCGAAAACATCATGAAACGGGCAATCAGCAGGGATTCGGCCGCTTCCAACCCGCCCGTATCAATGCAGAGGTCTCTGCCGCGGAGGCGGAGGGTGTGGATAATGCGATCGATATCTACAACGCCGTAGGCTACGCCTGTCGCGCGTGCATCGCGCAGGAGATAATCCATCCGGTCGGCGCCCAGGTCCGAGGAAACGATCTGGCCTTCCGGCCTTTTGTCCAGTTCCAGGATTTCCCGGACACGGAAATTCTCCTGGATGATATCCTTGAGTCCGCTTTCCTGCAGCAGGTCTTTTCCGATTTTTTCATGGCTGCCCAGGCGTTTTTCCAATACCCGTTCGCCATCGTGCGAGAACGCGCTATGCCCGATGTCGTGCAGGAGTCCGGCCAAACGCACCTTCGCCCGGGTATCCGCGTCCAGACCCAACCGCAATGCGATTTCACCGGCAAGATACGCCGTTCCCAGCGAATGCTCGAACCGCGTATGGGTCGCGCCGGGATAAACGAGGTAGGTAAACGCAATCTGCTTGATGCGGCGGAGACGCTGGAAGCTTTCCGAGTCGATGATCCTTTGCTCGAATGCGGAGAATTCAATCACGTTGTGGACGTTGTCTTTGATGCGCATGCAAACTACACCGATACAAACAGTCCCTTTCTTTTTTCTACGACATCGCCTTGCTCAGAAAGAATGTGCAGCAACGCGTGGCAGGCGGGCAGCGGCAGGTTGCATTGCTTGGCCAGTGTTTCAGGGGTACGCGCCTGTTTTTCCAGTGCAGCGAGCAGCGCAGGCGCATTTTTGGAGAAATAGCCTTTGCTCACCGCATAAAATTTACCGTCAAACCCCTTTATGCCGATGACACTCGTCGATTTGCCCTGCCGGCGGAGCTGCTCGGAGAACTGGCTGGCCATGGCGGTATTCTCAAATACCATGTAGCCTTCGGAAAGGATGGATGAGGAAGAAAGTTTGGGCGGCGGGGCCTGCTCTTTCGGCGCGGGGCTGCGAACGGAGAGTAGCGGGTATATGTGATCCCGGATGTTGTATACGCCGCCCCGGTATTTTTTGTTTTTAAAGAGATTCACATAGTCCTTGGCAAGGAGTTCCTGCAGCAGTTTATTTTCCCTGGCGGCAAGCAGTTTTTCCACCTGGGAAGGCGTGCGCTGCCCGAATTTGATAAGGGAGAGTTTCCGGAGCAGGGATTTCTCTTCTTCGTCCAGGGAAGGCGGGACGGTGGGCTTGGGAGAGGATGAAACAGGGGATGGCAGGGGTATGCTGAGAAGGTAATATCCTTTCTGCAATGGAAAAAGCTCGACCGCATCGGAAAACTCGCTGGGTAATTCTAAGTAATAACTGCTCCCCTGCTTTACGACCCTCCCCCGCATAAGAGGAATTCACAGGCTAGGCTTTAAACATTTTGCATTCCTTTGAGGAGCATGAAACGGTATGGGGAAGTGGATAGCCTCCGCGGCATGGCAATCGTAATGATGGTTGTTTTCCATTTCTTCTGGAACCTGGATTTTTTAGGGATACTGGAAAATACGATGTACGAGGGCGGATGGCTGGTGTTCCAGCGGATTACGATTTCATTGTTTATTTTACTGGTAGGGATTTCGCTGTATATTAGTTATAGCAAAATGAAGGACAATGATACGATGGCAATAGTGAAAAAATACGGGCGGCGCAGTTTAACGCTGTTTGCCATCGCATTGCTGATTTCCCTGGCGACATGGCTGGCAGTGCCGGACGGCTTTGTGGTTTTCGGCATCATCCATTTCATCGCCCTTTCCATATTGATTGCGTTGCTGTTTTTGCGGTTTTATTATCTGAATTTTTTATTGGGCGTATTGCTGCTCGCGCAGGGGATGTGGCTTCCGCTGGAGGATGTAAACACGCCATGGCTGCTCTGGCTGGGATTCACCTATCCGGGCTTTTACAGCGTGGATTATGTGCCGCTGATCCCGTGGTTCGGGCTGGTGCTGATCGGGTTGTTCCTTGGAAAAACATTTTATAGGAAAAGGACACCTGTGAGACAAAGGGATCTGCTGCCCTGGCTTTCCTGGCTGGGCAGGCATTCGTTGATCATTTATCTCATCCACCAGCCCATCCTGCTGGGGCTCCTAACGGCGTACCGGCTGCTTTTGCCGATATATTTTTAAATCCGTGTTTTCACATGTTTACACAGGATGATGCCATGGCCAATGTCAATGTAACGATTTCGCTTCCGGAAAAACTTCACAGAAGAATGAAGGAACATGATGAGATCAGCTGGAGTGCCACGATGCGGAATATGATAGAAGAAAGACTTAAGGATATTGAACTCATGGATAAGCTAACCCGTAAAAGCAAACTAACGAAAGAGGATGTTAAAGAATTGGCAGAGAAAATAGATAGGGCCGCTGCTAGAAAGCTGGGCTTGTTATGAAAATAGTTGTGGATACCAATATCATTCTCTCCGCATTAATCAAAGATTCTATAACAAGGCATTTAATCGCTTCTTTGGATGTTCCGTTTTATTATCCTGAACAATCCTTTGACGAGATAATTCGCAACAAAAAAGAAGTATTGGAAAAAGCAAAGATTTCGGAGGATGAATTTTATACCATTTTAAAAAGATTATTTAAATACATCTATTTAGTAAAAAAGGAAGAGGTAGAACTCTATATAAAAAAAGCCGACAGCATTATTGGGCATATTCATAAAAACGATGTTTCCTTTATCGCTGCGGCGCTTTCTAAAAATGCAATAATATGGAGCAATGACACCCATTTTCAAAAACAAAACCAAATTCCTATGTCACCACAAAGGATCTGATCTCCAGCCTTAAAAACCTCCTTAAAAAAGGAATTTGAATGTTAATTTTTATCGCTTGCCTTTTTCTCACGTAGAACAAGGAAACCGGTTAAGGCGAAAACGAAAATAGGTATGCAGTAGGTGGATTGGCTGCCAGCCCGGGTAAATGCCTGCTGGAGCTCTTCCGGGTTATCGGCCGTGTAGACATTGCCTCCTCCGGCCGTCGCAATGCGCCGTGCGTCTTCCAATGCGCCCTCATCCAGGTCGTATGCGATAACGTTTACAACCGCATACCCCTGATCATAGGCCAGGGCCGCGGCTTCCTCCGCGTCGCCGCCGCAGGTTTCTTCCCCGTCGGTGAGCAATATGATGATACCGTTTTGCCGGTTTTGCAAACGGAAGTATTCCACGGCTTCCTCCAATGAAGCGGCAATCGGCGTATCGCCATAGGGCTCAATGCTGTTCACGGCCTGGCGGAGCAGGGACTTATCGGTGGTGAATCCCTGGATTACCCGGATATCCCCGCGCAGCGGATCCGGGCTATCATACGTGTCGCTGCATCCGGAAAATTCCATCACCGCGATTTCATCTGAAGTAGAACTTTGGATAAAACTATTCGCCGCATCCTTGGCCGCATCGATTTTGGCTTCGCCGCTGGGCAGCAGATCTTCCATGCTGCCGCTGGCATCCATGACAATAAGGATGGAGGATGAAAAGGCAAGCGACACCAGCAACAACGCTAAAAACCAAAATCGCATATAGGGTATTGGGACACTTCTTTAAAAAGATTTTGGGTGTTAAGGATAATGGTATGGACCAGTACGAACAGGAACGGGAACTGATGTATATGCATAAAGCCAATGTGAGATTTTTACGCGAATTCCCGGGTCTGGACCACGAGGACGAATTCTTCTACTTTGATTTTGGGGCGTAAGCCCCCTTCATCTAGTTATCAGGACTGTGTGAAATCTTTTTTATTTTCAGCTTCAGCCATAAAAAAATAAAAAAAGGTGATAATGATGAACGGAATTGGAAGATTGGCGGACGTCGTCCGCATCCGAAGTCCGGGCAACGGCCGCAGGGTA
>Ga0209542_10009837_pt1 | contig 17434 bp, 17 predicted proteins | sample RifCSPhighO2_01_FD_184028 | JGI IMG/M metagenome (GOLD analysis project Ga0209542, IMG submission 184028) | Soil microbial communities from Rifle, Colorado - Rifle CSP2_plank highO2_0.1 (SPAdes) (version 2) | ecosystem: Environmental > Terrestrial > Deep subsurface > Rock core/Sediment ...
TCAGGACCAAAATCGTCAAATTCTACCATTTATAATTCACCTCATATAATTTAATGCCTCTAATAATCAAATCTAACAACCAAAAATTAAGAAATTAAACTTTATAAAGTTAATGAAAAAGAGAAAAGTTGTGTTATCCCGTTATTATTTATAACCATTACCTTTTTATACAAATCTCCATATAATTATTTCTAATGTGCGGAATCATTGGCATATTTGGAAATAAAGAAGCAAAAAAACTCGCAAATCAGGGATTAGACTTAATTGAGTATAGAGGCCGAGACGCCAGGGGTGTTTACAATAAAGATGACTACGCAATCGGCCATTGTTTATATGCAATGATTGGTTTTGTAAAAGAACCGCTGATAAGAAAAAATTCAGTATTTGCAGCAAATTGCGAAGTGTATAACTGGAAAGAACTAGCCCTAAAATATAATGTAAAACCCCGAAATGATTCAGACATGATGCATATTTTACTTGATAAAAAAGGTATAAATGCAATAAACGAGTTTCAGGGAGTTTATGCTTTTTCATACTTAAACAACACAACATTATACCTTGCAAGAGACATAATTGGAGAACTCCCTATCTGGTATTCTACGCATAATGGTCTTGCATTTGCTTCTGAAAAAAAAGCATTAGAAAAATTAGGATATATTAACATTGAAGAATTAAATCCAAGACAGATTTTAATCTATAACCATAAAACTAAAATTGTAAAGTTCAAAAAAAGGTTATTCTTAGATATAAAACCTGAAATTAAAGATACCAAAGAAAAAATAATACAAAAATTAATCCCCCTATTGGAAAAAGCGTTCGTTGAAAGACTTGACAAAAAAAGGAAAATTGGCCTGCTGCTCTCAGGAGGCATTGATTCAAGTTTACTTGCGCTCATGCTAAAAAAGGCAGGCGCGAATTTTAAATGTTACACTACAGTGTTAGACGATAAAAACCTCAAAGAGCCAGAAGATTTAAAGTATTCGGTTGAGCTTGCAAAAGAACTAAATTTAAATCACAAAATAATAAAAATTAAAACATCAAAAATTCCTAAACTTTTAAAGGAAATAGTGCCCCTTATAGAATCAACAGACACAACCAAAGTTGGAGTTGCATTGACTTTTTTTTCAGCGTGCAAACAAGCAAGCAAAGATAAATGTTATATTATTGTCAGCGGTTTAGGTTCAGAAGAAATATTTGCCGGATATCAAAGACATAAAGAATCAAATGATATTAACAAAGAATGTTTATCAGGATTGCTTAAAATATATGAAAGAGATCTTTACAGGGACAATGTAATTGCACTGTATAATACTTTAGAAAATTGGATACCTTTCCTTAATCTTGAACTTGTTAAATATGCTATAAGGATACCTTCAAAATATAAGATAAAAGGAGAGATTACTAAACTGATACTAAGGGAAACGGCGCTAAAAATGGGCCTGCCTGAAAAATATGCAATGAGAAAAAAACGGGCTGCCCAGTATGGAAGCAACATGAACAAAGCATTAAAAAAATTAACAAAGCAGGCCAAATTAAAATATATTTCCGAATATTTAAGAAAGTTCTATCCAAAACACAATCTAAAATTAGGCGCATTATTCAGCTCAGGCAAAGATAGCGCCTATGCTTTATATGTAATGCAGCAACAAAATTATAAGATAGAATGTCTGATTACTATAATAAGCAGCAATAAAGAATCATATATGTTTCATACGCCAAACATAAATCTTGCAAAATTACAATCCGAATCACTTCAAATACCGATTATAGAACAAAAAACAGAAGGCAAAAAAGAAAATGAACTTAAAGATCTTGAAAAGGCATTAAATAAAGCTAAAAAACGATATAAAATTGAAGGTATTGTAACAGGGGCATTATTTTCAAACTACCAAAGAGAACGTATTGAACAAATCTGCGATAAAATTGGCCTAAAGAGCTTTTCTCCATTATGGCATATGAATCAAGAAGTTGAAATGAGACAACTGATAAATGAAGGATTTAAGGTTATAATTGGCTCAATTGCTGCAGAAGGTTTGACTAAAGAAGACTTGGGTAGAGAAATAACAAATGAATTCATAGACCATTTAGCAAAAATACCCGGGATAAATGTTGCAGGTGAAGGCGGTGAATTTGAATCATTAGTTATTGACGGGCCAAACTTCACGAAAAAACTAGAAATTAATGACGCTAAAAAAATTATGGAAAACGAGTGCACCGGCATTTACCAAGTTAAGAACGCAAAATTAATCAATAAATCTCTTCAGTAACATTACCTTTATTGATTTTAACTTTTCCATGAATTTTTGCATGGCCTAAAATACGCGCAGAACCAAAAACTTCTGCTTCATCATATATCAAAGCTCTGCCGGAAACTTCAGCACCACCATAAACTTTTGCCAAGCCCATTATTTCAACCTTAAAACCATAAACCAGGGCCTTTCCATAAACTTTTGCCATGCCATAAACCTTTGCCCCGCCATATACACTAGCAAAACCATGTATTTTTACACCTTCAGGCAACTCACCATATATCTCCGCATTTCCCCAAACTTTAGCATGCCCGAAAATTTTGCTTTCTTTATATACATGAGCATTTCCATAAACTTCAGCATTATCAGCCACTTCTGAATTACCATAAACAACAGCTAACTCATAAACAGATGCCTCACCACTAATTTTAGCATTGTCTGAAATTGATGCTCCATCAAAAACAACAGCATTATCTAAGATTTGGGCATTGCCAAATGCCTGTGCGCCACCCATAATTTTTGCGTTATCATATATCCAGCAAGTCCCACTATTCGAAAGGTTTAATTTCGATTCAACATATCCTCCAAGATTCCCTTTTTTTACAGATAAAAAATCATAAAGAGCCCTTATCTGATACAATTTTTTGCCATTATAAATAATAAAATTATCATTAAGAATCTCATATTTTTCTTTAAAGGGGTTAAATGACTTTAAATTATCCCATAATGAACCTAAAAAATGTTGTTGTGGCGACCCGCCCCGAAGTAATGCATTTACCCCTGCAGAATTTCCTTGTTCATTTGAACCAGAATCCATATTTTTTTTAATAATTTGGACCATTATAAAAACGTAAAGAATATGAATATTTAAAATGTTCTAAAAAAACTAAACTAACACTTGAGAATAGATTAATAAAATGTTAAAACTGCTACATAAAAATGATAACAAAATAAAATTTTATAAAATAAAAAGATTTAAATATAAGAACAACTTAAAAAAAGATAAGAATTTTAACTTTTAAACAAATATTAAATTTTTCAAATTTGGCGATTTGAAAATTTTAACAAAGTTGATTCTTGGCGTAAGTAAGATTTGGCGATCTTAAAAACTGTTTCTACTAAGATAGTTGTATTAGTAATATATAAATTTTACTATACTGGACTATTCAAGCTCAAACAAAATAGAATTAAGGGGGATGGAAAAAATGATGGAATTTATGGTGGAAAACGCTATGAAAAACAGTACAGATTTATCTGGATTCAATGTTGGACAAGCTAATATTAAAGTTATTGGCGCAGGAGGCGGCGGTAACAATATGGTTAGTTGGTTATACAAAAAAGGGATTCGCGGTGCAGAAATTATTGCATGCAACACAGATAAACAACACTTAGATATTACTGAGGCAGATAGAAAATTCTTAATCGGTAAAGATTTAACAAGAGGTTTAGGTTGCGGGGGTTTCCCTGAAAAAGGTGCTGAATCAGCTAAAGAAAGTATAGCTGAAATTAAAGATTCTTTAAAAGGCGCTGATATGGTATTTGTATGCGCAGGAATGGGCGGAGGAACAGGCACAGGTTCAGCTCCAGTTGTTGCGCAAGTAGCAAAAGATACTGGTGCAATTGTTATCGGAACAGTTACAATGCCTTTTAAAATTGAAAGGGCAAGAGTTGATAAAGCTGAATTTGGATTACAACAGTTAAGACAAGTATCTGATACAGTTATTGTTATCGATAACAACAGACTTGTTCAAATTGCGGGTAACCTGCCTGTACAACAAGCTTTTGCTGTTGCAAATGAATTAGTTGCCACTATGATTAAAGGTATTGTTGAAACAATCGCAATTCCATCATTAGTTAACTTAGATTATGCAGACGTTAAAGCAATAATGACCTCTGGCGGTGTTGCTTCAATAGGAGTAGGTTCATCTGATACAAATAACAGAGTTGAAGAATCCGTTAAAGGGGCATTAAGCAATCCATTGTTAGATATTAGTTATGAAGGTGCAACTGGCGCTTTAATCCATATCTCTGGAGGTCCGGACATGACTCTTGAAGATATAAATAGAGTTGGTGAACTAGTAACTGAATCATTAGATGATGATGCAAACGTTATTTGGGGCGCAAGGGTTTCTGACAATCTAAAAGGCAGATTAATTGTTATGACTATTATAACTGGTGTTAAATCACCATGGATATTAGGTAAAATGGATAAAAAACAAGCCGCTGCTACGCGCGCTGAATTCGGTAGAGAATTAGGCATAGAAATAGTAAGGTAAACCCTTACTTTTTTTTATAATTTTTATAAAAGTTCTTGCCTTAAAGAATTCTTTATCTCATAATACCCCCTAGTATTTAAGAGAAGAGGCAAGAACTTTTTCTAATTTCTTTTTCCTAAAAATAATCCCTAAACTAAGTAAAATAATAATTAAAACTACAATAACTGAATTTAATGCAGTAATTTTCAGGCCTAAAAGATTTAAATAAAATATAAATAAAGGCACAACTGCAATTGATAAAGCAAAAGATAAAGCTATTCTCTCAATCCAATCGATTGATCCTTTTTTTTCTAATTCGGATGTTTTTGGAAAAAATAAATACGATATTAAAAATCCAGGCAAGAACAAAACATAAACTGAACCAAAAACAATCCTAAAAGAACTAATTAGATCTAATTTTGAAAAAAATAAAATTACTAAACTTAATATAAATAAGGTTGATAAAATAATTAATACTATTTTTAAAATAGTTTTATGGTTTTTTTTCATCTTCTTCAAGCACCAAAAATGATAATAATATTATTAATATTCCTGCTATTGCTGAAATTAACCATGATATCCAACCTAAAGCATAGGTCTTATACTTAATTATAGCAAAACCTAAAACACCTAAAAATATAATTAATGCATAATCTTTTTTAGTGGCTTTTTCTTTCTTTAGCTTTGGCTGTTCTGAAAATACATCTAAAATGCCTGCAATTATTACAAGAATTAATAAATAATTTAAATTTAAATAAATTGAAACAAAACCTTTTTGTAATTCTTCAATTAATAATAATATTAAATATGTAACTAACAAAGACTGAAATAAAGAATTTACAATTTCGGCACTGTTTTTCTTAAATATTGGTTTCATTAAATTATTCCTTTCGTTTTTATTTTAATATTTATCCAGTCAATTGGTATGCTATTTGTCTTTACTAATTTAGGAACATGATATACTAAACTTAACTTATTGTCCTTAATGAATAGTTTATCCTGCTCTAAATTAAAAATTGTATCTACAACATACCATATATTTGAATCAGAAGATATTGAAACATAAGTTTTCCCATTACGAGTTATAGTTTGTGTCTCAATTAAATAATTTTCAAGCGGTTTGTAAGTATAATGCCACTCTTCTTTATCTTTTGCGCCAAGACTAATCTTTTGATTTTTAATATTCTTTAATTTTGTTGTTACTGTAATTGATTCTGCGTTTTTTGGCACTTCCGCATCAAAATAGACTAAATCTGCCTGTAATTCCCGATATTCAGTATTTATCGGTTCAGAAATTCTATCAACAGGAGATAAATAATTTTCATTTCCATTTCCAATATCATATAAATACTCTATCTCATGAGAGAATATATAGTTTTGACTAACTAAGTATAAAATTAATACTAAGGGAATCAGTCCAATAATTAATACTAGCTTATTTGTTTTTAATTTTTTAGTTTTCATTTTTTGTGTAGAATTTAATATTATACTCCTTACCATCTGAAGCAGTATGTCGGAAATTCCGACAAGTTGAATTTTTATCTAATTCTCCCTCCGAATAAATAGCACTTAAATGTTCTGTTATGGTGCTTCTGCCCTTATCAAAGAGTTTAGCAATCATATTTTGAGTAAGCCAAACATTGTCATCTGCGTATTTTACTTCTATGGAATCGTCATTAGCTTTAACTGTAAAGATTAAAAATTCTGATGTTGAGTTCCGTATTGCTAAGTTTTTTTCCATTATTTTAACAAATATACCTGTAAATTACGTTTGATTCTTTTTCATAAACTGGCAGCATACAATTATCAAACTGTTTTAAGTTATCTTTTTGTTGTTCCCCAATAAAGATATATAAAGGTTGCTCATATTTGTCCATAAATTCATTTAGTTTTGTTTGATTATCGGCTGTCCAGAACTCAGTCCATTCTTCTTTATTATGCAGATTATAATTAAAAAGTCCTGGCGCAATCGTTTTTCTAGTTGAATATCCTAAGACCCATGGTGAATAAATTGAATTAGTAGTCATTATATAAGCATCTTTTTCTAATGTTGATACATGTACTATCGTTTCTAATTCATTTTGATTTATTAAAGAATTTGTACTTATAGCGTGATTGATTGTAACAAAACCTGCGCTAAAAAGTAAAATTAGAGTAATTAAGAAACCTAATTTTCGGGTTATAATCTGGTTAAAACCGGCACCTGCAAGAATAATCAACGCAATATCAAGATGAATGATAAATCTATTAAAGAAAAATAACTGAAAATAAACTATTATTGCGGTGATTCCAGTATAAAATGTTAATATGTTAAACTTATTAAATTGAATAAGATAAAAAAATCCCAATATTGAAAATGCAAGATATGCTAAAGTTGAATACTGGTAAGTAAAAAAATTAATAAATGTGCCTGCTGAAGAACCAGGAGAAATAAAAGATTCTGCAACTGGCTTAATCAATGGCAATATTGATTCTTTAAAAAAGCCGATATAAAATATTGCTGTAAAGATTAAAATTGATATCCCATTTTTTATATTTTGTTTAATGTTATTATAATCATAAATTGTATATGTTAAATATGACAGTCCAAATAAATAAAAGGTTGGTCTATGGATTATCCCGGTTAATATTCCGAAGATAATAAATCTTAGATTATCTTCTCTTTTTAAAAAATAAAATGCAAACAGCATAAAACTTAATCCTAATATATTTTTATAATATAGATAAGTAAAAACCAAATATTGTATTGATGAAACCGAATAGAGCATTAATGCAATAATTGCAGAAGTTTCATTAAAATATTCTTTTGCAACTTTATATATTGAAAAACCAAGTAAAACATTACATAATATAAAAAAACTAATTAGGATGGTTTGTGTGTTAAAAAGTAATTTTAATAAAGTTGTTAGGTATAAAAATCCCGGTTCTAATGCGCCTTTTACCCATGAATCTGCATTAAAAAAATCCTTTGCAAAAGATTCTATTCCATATTTGTAAATCCCCGCATCATAACCAATGGGTATATTGTTATCTAAATATGGAATTATTCTTGTTAGCAAGATTAAAACTATAGCTAAAATAAATAATGAATATAATAATCTCTTATCTATACTTTTAGTGTTTAATCTTCTTATTTCAAAAGTTCCAAGAATTGCAATAATTAAAGCAAAAAGTTCAAAATGATAAGTATATTTCCAGAACAGGTTTAAACTAATTGCCAGTATCAATGCAGAATAAACTAGCAATAACTGGTAAAAGCTTTTTCCTACAATTTCTTTTATGCTATTTTTCATGTTTGATTAATATATATGAGAAGATAGGTCCTAAGATTAAAATTACTGCAAGATTTATTGCTCTTAATAAAATAGTTGCAGCAATTGCTTCTGTTAATGGTATTCCGATTAAATTTGCAGAGAATATGCTTATTGCTTCGCCAACGCCTAGATTTCCGGGAGTGATTGCAACAAGTATTGATAGTGAACCTACTGATGCAATAAATAATGCTTTAAAAAAATCTATCTGGATACTAAATAAATTATATGTAATCATAGTATTGATAGCGCCTAATATTAACTGCACTAAACCGATTATAGTTGTGATAAACAATACTTGTTTATTATCTTTAATCAAGTGCCAGCCGTTAATTACTTTGATAAATTTATTTATTAGACTATTTTTGCTTTTAGGCAATTTAGGGGATAGAATTATTATTACAATTAAAAATAAAGTAAAAACTGTAAATGCTAAAAAAATTATCCAATTAAATATGTTATAACTTAGCCAGATATAAATCATGCTGAGTATACCCCCTAAGCCATTTACTAAAAATAAAATTACATATATTGCCCCAAGCGTTGCAAGAAAATGCACATACGGGAAATTATGCTTTTTATTTAGATATACTGCCCTAATACCTGCACCGCCCCTAAATGGAGTGATTAAGTTATAAAAATTGGTTATTATAGGCAGACCTATTATTTCTTTTAGATTCAACCTTAAGCCAAACGGACGCATCAGATAATCTAAAAGAAATCCGTTCAAAATCATGCCGGCCATAAATATCAATACTAAAACAAATAAATAAAGTGGATTTACAAGAGTTAATTGCTTGAAATCACTTAAATTGTTTTTCAGATAATTGAACAGAAGTAGAATTATTGCGAAGAGGATGGTTGTTGTTATTAGGTGTTTAATTGAGGGTTTCATTTTTTCCAATTATTATAAAATTTGCATCTTCTTTATTTAGTTTAAAATTACAATTTTTTACCAGATTATATTTCATCTCTGAATAATCAATAGCTTTTGCAACTCTTTCACCATTTAGCCTAATAAATTTATTAAGTATGATTTGGGAAATATTGTATTTTTGAAAGTCAGTACATGTAGCATTATTAGAAAAAAGAAATTGAATTATATTGATAAACTTAGAATTTCTTTCCTGCTCGTAATCACTTATTCTATCCGAAGGAATTGCCAATACATAATTATTTGTTAAAGAAGAAATAAAATAACTAGTATATTGATCAGATAAAATAATCCCATTTTCTGAAGTAATCATCCCACTCAATTTAAATTCTGGTGGAACTTCTCTAAAATATTTTGCAGTATCTGAACTTAAGATTACAGAAAACATGTTCATAGTAGACAAAACAATAATCATAATAGCAAGTCCAATATAAAACAAGTTGGCTTTATTTTTTAGAAAACTATAAACAGAATCAGCTATAAATATGGAAGAAGGAATTTTTATTAAAAATAAAAATCTCCAAAAAACTTTTACTGGAAATCCAAATAAACCAATAATAAATAGCATTAAAGAAGCCCAAAACCAAATTATAAGTAACAAAGAAAAATTGTCTCTTATATCATTTAAATAATCTACCCAATAATTGTAAGAAAGAAATATACCTGCGTATATAAATGGAAAAAAGCTAATTAACCAATAATATACCATATCTTTATAGATATATTGTTTAAAATAAAAAATTGAATAAACATATATAATAAAAGTTAAAAATATTCCCATTTTAACAATTTTTTGACTATCTATTAGTTTAAATCCTATTTTTTGGAAATATCCTTTAAAATTCCAAAATAAATAATTGAGTAAAATAATAAATATGAAAATTATTAAAACTAATGGATATGGCATAATTGAGTTAATTACTTTAAAAAAAGAGACATAAATCCAAAAATTACTCAAAAAAAATGATAAGAATATTAAAATTAGAACTGCGCAATATTGATTATTCCGTGATTTAAAATGTTGTAGAGAAAAGTAAAATATAGTTAAACTAAACGAGATTAATCCTGTCAATGGATGGGATATAAAACTAATAAATAAAAAAAAAGGTATTAACAATAAATTAGAAAAAGTATGATCCCGATTATAATTTAAAATGAGATAAAATGTTAAAAATAGAAAAGAAATGCTAAACAATTGCGAATAAAATGCACCAAAGCTAATTCCATGCAATGAGAAAATACCACTCCACCTAACTAAAGGAACTTCTACTATAAAAATTAGAATAATCAGGAATAGAATTGCCTTTTTAAAATTGTTAAAATATTTAGCAGCAAAAATATAAGCAGACAAAATAAATAATATAATGCTAAAAATGCCAAAAAAAATATAATTTAATAGTAGTTCTAAAGACTCCGAATTTAAAAAATAAAATTTATCCTTAATTGATATAAAAGTTATATCCCATTTTCCCAACAGTGAGATTATAGCAGTAGTATAAGTTGCATGAAAATCAGGTTCACCATTTTCAAAAAAAGGAGATTTTGCTGGTGATGAAAAATCATCTAATGCTTTAGCATTTGCAATTAGATTAGGCAAATCTTCCGAAAGAATATATCTATTGTTTACACTAAATAAAAAAGAAAAAAGCCCTAATAAAATAATAAAAAGTAATAATAATATTAATTTTTCTTTTTTCATAAGAACTCCCAATTATTTTTATATAAATTTGCGAGATATACCCAGTCCCATCTACTCATGTCTTGTCTAATCAAAGTTCTAGTAGTTTTAATAAAACCTAAAATGTCGTCAGAATTTCTATAAACATAAATTCCTTTCAATTGTTTACTTATCTCTCTATGCGCTTTCAATTCTGATGCTAGCACAGGAACACCACATGCTAAATATTCCAATACTTTCAACGGAAAACTATTTTCATAAATAAATATATTAGGTATATGAGATAGACCATAGTCAAATGCAGAGATATATTTTGGCACTTCTTTATGTTCAACCTGTCCAGTAAATATAACATAACTCTCTAAATTTAGTTTTTTAGTTAATTGCTTTAAGTTAATTAAATCGTCTCCACCACCAACAAACATTAGTTTAACTTTTTTATTTTTTGTAACTAAGTCTTTAAAGAGATGTAAAAACTCATTTAGTTTTCTTACTTTTGCTATTCCCCCAACTGAACCAATCAACACCTCGTCTTTTTTAACTCCATGGATTTGTCTAATATTTGTTTTAACTCTCTTAAATAAGTTTAAATCAACTCCTGAAGGACTGATAAAAACTTTTTGGTATTTATTCATTGAAATGTTTTGGGAATAATATTTTTTTAATCCTTCGCTAATGAAAATAAATTTATCTACACATTTACATAAAATTTTTTCTTGGAGATATACCAACTTTCGAAATATTTCTGAAAAATAAGAATTAATAAATCCTCGTTGTATGCTCATATCAATCCATGGACTTCTAACATCATAAATCAGATTTAACTTGCGATTATTCAATATCTTAAACAAAACAGCCCCCATCAATGAAGAATTAGGATACAAACAATGTACTATATCTATTTTTTTTAATAAATTCTCTTTTTTAAGAATTGAACTAACTTTCAAACTAAATTTAATATTATCTTTTATAGAATAGGTAGAACTTTTTATTTGAAAAATTGTATTACAAATATTCTTAATATTTGTAGAAATTGATTTTGATTTTGCAACTATCAAATTAATTTCAAATTTATCATCACTTTTGAAATTACTAAGTAAACCAGTTAAATAAATTGAAAGAGGTAATGGTTCATTTAATGGAGTATTTTGAATTATAAAAACCCGTTTCATCCCCCATACTCTCCCTTTTTCATTCTATAAATCATCTCTTCCTGATTCATTTTAATCGTCTTTAGCATATCTGCAAGTAAAGCAAGTATTCCAAGACTAATTCCAAAGACCGCTAAGAATACAGAAACCTGAAACAGGAAACGAACAGGAGTTGTTGCATGATATATTAACCAATAACCAAATGAAAAAGCAATACCTATTAAACCAATAAATAATAATAACAAAGCAGGACGTCCAAAGAAAGATAAAGGCTGTGTGTCCCTTGTAGCCCGAATCATAATGTTCAAACTTCTAACTCCATAACTAATTAAATTTCCAGATATAAGTGACCTGCGTTCTTCAAAATAAACAACAGGCAAAGCAATTTCACTAATCCTCATATTTTTATTAGTTAAATCAATTATTGATTCATGTGTGTATGTAAAACTGCCAAATAAGTTTAATCTAAGTGCAGCTTCACGTGAATATGCCCTAAATCCGCATGAAACATCAGTTAAAGAACGCCCAGTAATCCTATTAATAATATTAGCAAATAATAAATTGCCAATTTTTCGCCTAAAAGGCATATTCTTTACAATTGATGGATCTATGAATCTTGAACAAGTAACTACATCAGCTTCTTTATTTAATATTGGTTGAATCAGTTTAGGTATGTCCTTAGAATTAAATTGACCATCTGCATCAATATTAACAATGATATCAGCACCAAGCCTTAATGCGTGATTAATGCCTTTTTTAAAATTCTGACCAAGTCCTTGATTGACTTCATTGGTTATTACATAATCAGCCCCAGCATTTTTAGATACTTTAACAGTATTATCAGTAGATTTATCATCCATTACAAGAACTTCTACCGATTTTATAGAACTAACATTTCGCGGAATATTTCTGATAACGTTAGCTATCACGCCCTCTTCATTAAATGCCGGAATCATTACAATTAATTTAACCATTGTAATATATATTGCGGAAAATAAGAGTTTATAAAAGTATCTGTAAAATGAGATAATTGGATTTTTAATAATTAAACAGTAATATTTACATTTCCAAAGATTCGTTGTGCCTGCAGATTATTCCACAATACCATTGCCTTTACAAATGCACCCGGTTCGTTTTCATCTTTAACTGATTTTTAAATCATTCAATGTAAATAAAATCAACTATTCCGCAACCTTTAAATACTAGCATTTAAAGTAAATAAGAATAGCATTAAAAACTAATTAATCCTAAAATGTTTAAACAAAAAAGACTATCAAAAAATGGATATTCAACAATATTTACTATTTTTATTATAGGGATATTATTATTAGCTGGTCCAGCAAGTGCAGTATCAGTAGGATTAATACAAGAATCTGTTTCTGGAAACATTGTAAATTATAAAACTATAGTAGATATCCACACAAATGATCAAATACCATTAGAATTAGTTAATGTTAAAATAGATGGTGAAAACTGTTATTTCAAAATCAATGATTTAAGTGAATCACCATTATCAAATGCAAGCGCTAAATGTGATTCAGTAACAATTACGAGTATAGAAAATAAAGCTGTATATTCAAACACTTATGGATACGGCTATGGTTATGGATATGGAAATTCTTATCAAACAGTTAACACAGTATGGAACACATATGGCTATGGGTATAATTATGGATATGGATACAATGGTTATACAACCGATGTATCAACAGACGGAGAAGTAATAATCTATTTTAAAGTTGATAAAACGAAATTATCAGCCGGAACCCATAGCATAGAATCAGGAATCGCCGGTCTTGAAAATAATGATATTAAATTTACATATTTAAACAAAAATCCATTATCAATAACTATAGAAATCCAAGCTACAACTAATTCTGTAGGAAGTGGTTTAGGCGTTTCAACTATTGGAACAATATTAAATGATGAAACTGCTTTAACAGAAAATAAAAATAAAGATGAAACTAAAATCATCAGCTTAAGTGAAGCACAGCTAATCAATGGTTTTGACACTAGCTTATCAGTAGGGGATAATTTAAACTTTAATTTTGGTTCTGAATCACACACAATAAAAATCATAGAATTAAGTAAAGATTCTGTTACATTAGTAGTGCAAAGTACTCCGCAATTAGCAAAATTAAGTTCAGGAGATATTAAAAGATTTGATTTAAATGAAGATGGTATTAATGATTTACAAGTAAGAATAAACACAGTTAATGAAAACAGCGTTAACTTATATGCGCAAATATTAACAGGAATATTAAATAATAATGAAAACACAGAAGCAAGTACAAGTCAAAATAATGGTAATTCAATCACAGGTGCAGTAATAGGGGCGCTTAGAGATATTAGCCCAATAGACATGCTAATTTATGTTTTAGGTGCTATAATTGTATTGGGCGCGCTAGTATTTGCATTTAAAAAAAGAAAATAGATATTTTCTATAATTTTTTTAATTAATAATTTAAATTACTCAATCAATGTCTTATAAGCAATATGCACCAACCTTTTTTAAAAAACCCCTGAACTTAGTTCAGGACACAGAAAGGTTTTGGCATTTCTTGTGAGCTTGACCAAAAACAAACGAGGGTAAAACTCACTCAATTACAATCTTATAATTATTGTGCACTTTAGAACGAACTTTGCTAATTGAAACTTTTTCCAAGTCATTAAGAACTAAATCAGATCCCCGGGGAAGATACTTAACTTCTAACCCTTTAAACACTACACTCATTACATTATTATACTCTAAATGTAAAAATGGCACCTCAATTGTTTTATGAGGATCATTAACATTAAACAATTTAATCTCCACCATATATGGCATATCTCCCTCAACATCTGCCAAAGGATCTTTTTTCCTGCACACTAATACGCTTTTTACTTTGTAATCCATATTATTGATAAGATTATATGCTGCTTAAATATGTTACGTTTTACTGTGATGCTTTTGCAAAATGAAACGTAATTATCAACAAATAAATTAGTAGTAATTAAGCTTCAAAAAATAGACACAATCAAGTCAACCAGCAGAACAATAAGAACAACTGGAATCACATATTTCCAAAGACTGAACATATATTTGCCTATCTTGAACGATGTACCTTTATTTATTTCCGCCAATATTTTATCTTTATGATTAAACCACACAAAACCTATAATGATAATTAATGCGCTTACTGGTAAAAGTATTGTACCAAATAAAGTATCCATAAAATCTAAAAAACGCATTTCAAATATATAAATGGCCAAACTAGTATAACTTAAAGCAGAAGGTATCCCTAATAAAAAAGTTAAGGCACCAAAACTTAAAATTAATTTGTTTCTTGAATAACCAAATTCATCTGAAATTGCCGTAATAACTACTTCCAATAATGAAATGGCTGAGGTTAATGCACCAAAAAACAATATTAAAAAAAATAAAGTTGCAAATAAATTACCAAATGGTAACAATGCAAAGACTTTAGGTAATGTAATAAAAGCAAGTTCTGGACCTGCAGTAGAGTCTAAATTGAATGACGATATCATTGGAAAAATAGCAAAACCAGCCATTAATGCAAAAATTGTATCAGTCAATGCAACAATAACTGTTGAACCCACAATTTCTTCTTTCCGGGACATGTATGAACCATAAGTGATCAGAATAGCTGCGCCAGCAGATAAAGAAAATAAAGTTTGTCCAATTGCAATTAACCAAATATTCAAATTAAACAAAACTGATAAATCAGGAGTTAAAAAATATTTTATGCCATCCATTGCATTTGGCAATGTAACGCTTTTTAATATTAATAAAAATAAAAATATGAACAATAGCGGCATCAAAACTATACACGTTTTTTCAATACCATTTTTAATGCCTTTTTGAAGAATGAACATAATAATAATAATCACGATAAACAAGAATAATAGCGGTAAATATCCTGCTGAAAATTGTGTAAATATAATTTCAATACCAATTAATGAAAAAACAGTATATGCTAAAGTCCAGCCCATTATAACGGCATAATAACTTAATATGCAAAAAACAATTATAACAGGTACATAACCAAGATATTTTAACCATCTATATTGTTTTATTTTGGCTAAACTTGAGATTATACCCCCACCATAATACCGACCAATCCCCAACTCTAATAACATGATAGGAATTCCAACTAAAATTACAGATAATGTATAAGGTATCAAAAAAGCGCCGCCGCCGTTTTGACCAACAATATACGAAAATCTCCAAACATTGCCTAAACCAACAGCTGAACCTGCTGCTACAAATATGAATGCTAATGTTGATGACCAATGTTCACGTTTCATTTTATAAGATTATTAATTTTAGAATTTATATATCTTTGGACACAAATATTAATAACATCTGACAAAATTAAATAAATATGCTCGGCTTTGATAAACTCCAGGAACTTGTAACTCAACAAAAATTGATTGAAAAAATAAGTGAAAAAGAGCTTAATAAAAAAGGCGGCGTTTCATTTGACTTGAGAATTGGGGAAATACATAAATTTACTGGAAAAGGATTTTTATTTATTGATGAAACTAAAACACCCTCAACACATTTACTAGGAAAATACGAAGAAAATAACCCTGCTAAAGTAACTCTTTATCCAAATGAATACTATATTGTAAAAACAATTGAAAAAGTAAATCTCCCTAAAGAAATCGCTTGCATCATAATTTCCAGAACAACATTGTTTAGGTCAGGATTGCTTTTATTATCAGGGCTGGTAGATCCAGGATATTCAGGTGAACTTACTGCTGGTTTAATCAACCTAACAAATAAGCCTTTCACATTGGAACTTGGTTCAAGAATAGCAAATTTAATCTCTTACACTATAGAAGGCAATGCCAATCCATACATCAGTAATTATCACGGGGGATTATTAGGCAAAGATGACACAAAAAAACCTTAAATAGGTTAATGTGTCTTGCGCCTAAAAAATAAATAAAAAATAAATTAAATTTCTAAGAATTTTAACTATCAATAATTAAAATCTTTTAGGTCTTTTCTTTTGAAAACATTCTCTGCAAAAAACCGGTTTTCCTTCAGTAGGTTTAAAAGGCACTTCGCACTCTTTACCACATTCTGAACATGTTGCTTTATGCATTTCTCTTGGACCATCAAAACTCCTATTTTGAAAGCCGCCTCTGTTTTGGAAACCACCACGGTCTCCTCCTTTGTTAAAATCTCTCATTTTGTATTTTCTCCATTTATAACAGCCACTCTCTACATTGTACTTACACGCTGTTATTCTAAAATAAAAGTATAGTCTCCAGTATATAAGGGTATCTATTTATTGGTTGTTATTCTATCCTATATTGAGTTTACACCTAAATATATATGTGCGGGTGTCTCATAATTGAGAGATTGATGTATTCTCTCAAAATTATAATAGTGTGTCCAAGTGTGCAAATCCTTAACATCTGGATGCTTCATTAATGGAAATTCACCTTTATATGAGCCAAACCATCTCTCTATTTTACCGTTACTTTGTGGATAATATGGACGAATAAAAATGTGCTTTACGCTATATTTTTCTTCGACGATTTTTAATGGTGCACAGGGTACTTTATTTTTATGTGATTTCTTGAAATGAAGTCCATTATCGCTGATTAGTTCCTTTGGCGCGCCATATGTATTTATGGCTTTTTGCAAACCTACAGCAGAATTTTCTGCTGTAGCTTCATCAAATAATCCTACATAAACGATAAATCTTGATTTATCATCTATAATTGCAAGCAACTTTTTCTTGGACATTGGATCAATACTCCAATCAATATGCCACTGGTCATTAATGTTATTAGCTTCATAACTAATATATTTAGGTTTTTCTTTTTTGGGCTTTGCGT
>Ga0209542_10009839_pt1 | contig 17431 bp, 17 predicted proteins | sample RifCSPhighO2_01_FD_184028 | JGI IMG/M metagenome (GOLD analysis project Ga0209542, IMG submission 184028) | Soil microbial communities from Rifle, Colorado - Rifle CSP2_plank highO2_0.1 (SPAdes) (version 2) | ecosystem: Environmental > Terrestrial > Deep subsurface > Rock core/Sediment ...
AGTTTACCGATAGACATCTTTACGATGGCCAATGGTCGCAAACAGGGTTGTTTCGGCGTCGACGAACGCAAAAAGAACGCGCCAGGAGCGCGTAACCCGAAACGAGAAAGCAGTTGATGAACCTTTCAGTTTTTTACAATGCAGGCGCGAGTCTCGCCAGTCGGCCTTAAAGCGTTTCTCCTAAATTTTGAACTGTTTTTGAATTGGCGAAGGGGGTTTGTGGAATTGTTTCCGAAATTCCTCTGCGTACACAATGTTCATAATTTAGATGAAATGTGTCCAACTTTCCAGTCCTTGAGAGCGCGCCGGTAGGATGCCTTCAGTCGATCAGGATGTTCGTAATCATCAAACGATTCTTCAGGAATATTGGAAGAAAGCTCACTCAAGACTTTACGTGAGAATTCTGGAAGCGAAAGGCCATATTGCAAAGCAAGATGTTCAAGGTGTTCTCTATCTTTCTTTGGAAGATTAATAGTGAGAGCGCTCATATCCATATAATAGGTGTGAGAGCATAAAAAAGCAACAACACTCCAAACGAATTCATCAGGTTACTGGTGGATTCGAAAGAGGATTGTTCTTTGAATAAAAATCGAATAGCCCAGCGCTAAGTTCTGCGAGAAAATTCCTGACGGTAAACCTATTTTTAATTGTGACCGCATGTTCAGACGTGTTTCTTGTAGACCTTAGTGCTGGGCAAAAAACTTTCCCTGGTGGCTTGCGCTGTTAGGGAGTAACCAATGTCTTGCTACACAGCGAGGCGAAGGAGGAGAAAGATGTTCAAAGCAATTTTGTCGACCACCGTTCTTCCGATTGACGGGACATATTGTGTCCGTACCCTCACGGGGACGGAACGCGAGGATGCCCTCCGCTCGTTGGCTGGTGTGCCTCACTATGTGGGGCACCCGGATACGAAGAAAATCGTCGAGGCGCTGGGAGCAGTCCCTGCGCCGAGCAAACTCTTCTCCGGTCTTGCAATCGGGGAGCGTGCCCTCTGCTTCCCGATCAAACAAGGCCTGTCCTCTCGAGGGCAGGAGGGCTTCTCCTCGCCGCACCAAGCGGTAGAGGAGATCGAGAAGCTCGATGTCCGCGTAATCACGCGGCTCGAGTAGGTCTTAAAGGTACTGAATAAATAGTTTTTCTATCTCAACCCCCTCCGTTTGGTGAAAGCGGAAAAATCTGAAGGAGGAATAAATGGCAGAATTCCGTAAGCCATCTACGGAGATGGAGGCAGTGTATTCAAAAATCTGCGCCCTCGCTGGCGAGGGCGTATGGGTTCCTGCCACCAGTAATGGTGGCCTCCTCCAGCTCCTCGCGGAGTTGGAGACTCGAGGGTGGAAGATCATTCCACCCGAAGATAAGTAGTTCTTTGAATAGGTTCCGGCATCCTTGGCTTGCACAGCCTAAAACTGGACAAACTGGAGAACGAGATTGCACAATCTTTGTTCTCCAGACTTCAATTGAATTCATCAGATAATCTGATGGGTTCTGAGAAGTTTTTTAAAAACTAAATAAGAAAAATAATAGGATGCTCTTGCCTAAACATCCCGAGTGGTTGAATAAACTCACCACAAAGGAAAGTGCTTTTAGCACGCGAGTAAGCAAGAGTAGTTCGCTCGAAAGGCGGATTTGCTTGCTCGTGGAAGAACCGGAGGTCTAATGACGAAGAAGAGGTTTCTGCGGGTTGTTGTGATCGCTCCTACGCGGAGCACCTGTCTCAACATTTCCATCGTGCTTTCAAATGGTGCGATTCCTCAAACCCTACTGATGCAGGAAAAGGGGAAAGAAATTTTTGAGGCAGTGGACATACTGGGCGATCTAGGCGGTTTCGGTGTTGTTGCGGGAACGGGCACAGGTAAGACTGTTGCTCTCCGCGACATTACGAAGCGGCTGCTGGGGGAACAAATCCGGGTGGATATCGTGACTCGTGAGAACGAGGCCACGGATTACACATGGATGTGTAATGTGTTGGTGGTAACACCGGGCGTTGCGCTCCACTGGCTGAAGTCGGGGATTATCGGAAACGACGATCTAATCGTCGTGGATGAAATTCACCAGACGAGCGAACACTTGGAGTTATCTCTTGGGCTCGCGAAACGTGCTGGTTGTACGTTTCTGTGGATGTCGGCAACGATTGACCCTCGGGTGTACGAACAGTACCTCGAGGCGGCGACTGTTGTTTCTTGCTCTGCCTATGATCCAGTCAAAAAAGCTGAGGTTAAGGTAGAGTACGGAGATGCTGAAAGTTTTCTTTCTTCTCATATTGAAGAGTTCGTAAAGGAGAAGAGAGGGACTGCGGTGTTTATTCCTACACGGGCACAGGCAGAAAACCTGTCGCGGAAGTTTGCGAGTCGTGAAGGTCTCTATTGTGATTTTTATCACGGCGGGGAAAAGGTTGAGAAACTTCGCCAATTTTTGAAAGGCGAGGTTGAAAAACCTTTTATGGTCTTCATGACGATCGCTGGCGCGTCGTCACTCAACATCGCTGGGTTGGACACCGTCGTCATCATTGACGAAATGTATGACGAGAGGATCCACAGTGGTGTTGCAGTTATGGAGAAAGTTGCGTTGGGTAACAACGAGCTTCTCCAGATGGGCGGGCGCGTGAATGGTCGTGCTATCGGCGGCAAGGTTTATATTTTATCCCGTCGGAGTATAGACTTTCACTCACTCAAACCCGAGACTCCGCACTTTCGGCTTGGTGGAGACCCACAACACCTCGCGCTTGTTTGCGCGAGACTTGGAGTTGACGTTAGTGAGCTCGATTTAATTACCACGATTGACCGCGGCGCGTATGAGGCGCATGTAAAGCGTTTTCGCGATCGTGGAATCATTGCGGCGGAGGATTTTTGCCTCACACCGTATGGTGAAAAGGTCGAGCGGTTACCAGTGACTCCTGATTGGGCGGAAATTCTAGTCCATGCGGAGGAGTCGCAGGACAGCCAGATACTAAACTTAGCGGTAGTGTGCGCGTCGGCTAAATCCCTATACGACCTTATTCGGAAGGAACATGATTTTTCCGAAGTGGGCGTAAAAGGGTCTGATCATCTGACGGCGCACAACATTGTTGTCTCTGCGCTTAGCCAGTTCGGCTTCATCCGCGACAAAAACGGGGATGTCGAGTATGGATTTGATGGCGACTATGTCAAGAAATATTTTGACAAGTCGACCCGGCAGGATGTGGTGGAGAAAGGCGTTTTCATCGAGTGGTGCGACCTGAAAGGCTTTAATGGTAAAGCCATTAAGGAAGCCACGCTCGCGATGAAGAGCATCTACCGGCAGATGCGAAATGATCTGCCGCGCCCGAAGGAGTTTGGGCTGGTGCTCGCGAACACCTCCAGGCATGAGACGTTCCTAAACTTGTTGGCTGAAGCCCAATCGCTCGATTTCGTGCGAAATGGGCGGCACAGTAAGGCGGGGACGGTCTTCACCGCTCAGCATGGTATGTTGGGGTACAGTGCGGATGCGGTGCTAGGCACAATTCGCTACTGGAAAGACAAGCGGGGTTACACTCGTTCGTCGATCGAAGGAACCGAGATCCCTATCGAAGTTCTGGACTCTCATTCGAAAAAAATCCCCACTCGCATTTACACCGTAAGTGCGGAAGGGGTTAAGGTGGAGTTCAGGAGCACGTTTGCGGGCGTGGCGCTGGATGAGACGCATGAGCTCGTACCGGATGAGAAACTGCCAGAGAGCTTGCAGGCCGAAGCGCGGCAGCAGCTTAGCGTTTATCTGCCGAGTTTGCCTGGTTTCGAGAAGTTGCGCGAACACAATCAACATGTTCGCAAAACCTCCGGGGACGTGGCCATACGCTCCGGCGGGAAAACGCGAGCGGCTACCCAGCAAGATGAGCAGAATTTGTACCTTCGTTCCATGGAGGCGGCGAATGTCTTCTCGTATGCTGGAATGGTAGAAACGCTTCGTTCGGGCAAGATTCGCCCGCTTGATTTATTTCTAAACCTTCGGGACTTTGTTTCGGAGGAAGAGGAGATAGAGGTGGCGAGTCAAAACCCGGACATGCTGGATCTTCTTGGAAAGCAGTATCCCGTAACGTATCGCCAGGGCTATGCGCCGAGCATTGAGCTTGGCAAGGCCGAGGCGGACGATACATGGAAGCAGCTTCCTGACTCTGGGATAAAACTCCCCAGCGGGTGTGAGGTTGTTGTGGTAGTGCCGCTCGATTATCACAGACTCTCGGCCAGTGACATCTCCAAGCTGAAGGAACAGGTGTGCGAGTACCTGAACCAAAAGAAATGGGATGCGTTTACCAAACCCGAGATTTCACTGCCTTCGGCAACTGATGAAGTTGTGCCGGATGTAGTGGAGGTTGAGTATGGTACTGACTCGCTCATCGGTGGGTCTGCACTGAAGTTCGGAGCTGTTACTCTTAATACGAGTTACGGCCGTTCATCCGATTTTAAGGGTGAGTGGTTCAAGACTCGTGAAGAGGCAGAGGCGGCTCGTGCGAAAGCGCATGCCAAGCTCGACGCTACCAAGGTTGAGCGGTTTGAAAGAGCAGAGTACATGTCTGTTCGAGAGAAGGCGGAACCGATCAAAGCGAGGATCAGCGAGTTGTATGACAAACAGTATTACAACTCCGACCTTGATCAAGATCTACGCCGTCGAATCTACGAGCGGTACACTCGATCTCTACCCTCAACTTCCGCAGAGCTCAAGCAGTGGGTCTTTGAAACCGAAGTGTTTATCGCCGAGGTGGAAAAGGCCGTTGCGGAGGTGATACGGAAGAAGATAGAGGAGCAACAAAAACTCCGCGAGGCCGAAGAGCGCGAACAGCAAAATCGGCAATACGAAGAGAATCGCCGCACAGTTGAAAAAGCAAAACGGCGAGCCAAGGAAGAAAAGTTTGCCGAGACAGGTGTCTTGGCGGATGAGGATTCCTCTGGCTTCAACTCCTTCGCGGCCGCCCTTGCCGTTGCGAAGCAGAAGAAGCAGAAAAGGTAATTGAAACTCTTTCCCGCGAGCCCGACGGTATTAATATCGGGCACATGGAGGATGGAATATACAAAGTAGTCCCTGGTTCTCGTGGCATCGCGCCACGGTTCGCTATAACACTGGATTTGCAGGAGGGTTATGGCCCAAATGCTAAGTTGCACATGCCCGACGAGGAGGTGGTGAACTTCCTGAACGGGCTCGCCAAAAACCGGATTGCGAGAGAGTTTTGACCGCACGTCTTAACTCTCTCGGCTTCAATGAGGTTTGCGAACATGGTGTTCGTGAATCTTGAGAAGTTCTTTGCAAAAAGCATCAGTGGAAAATTCTTCGAAGTTTTTCGTAGAAATTTTCACGAGTATGAGCGAAGTGAATAATGATGAGCTTCTTTTCGTCGTCAATACTGTAAGCGGCTCTATACGCGGTGTTGTTGACTTTGAAATGGAACGAGTAGAGAAAATGCAAAGGTCCGGATAGTTTTTCTCCGGCATAAGGATTTTTTTCAAGAAGTTCGGTTCCTTTGAACAGCGCTTCTTTTATATCTCCATGAAACATTACTTGAGAATGTGCTCTAATGGTTCTAACTTTCCCTTTTCTGTTTCTTTGAGACTTTTTACGAGATGCGTCATAAGTTCTTTATCCATGAGCAGTTCAAGTGTTTCCTCATCTCGGGGCATAAGAAATGGTTTGAGAGTTTTTAATTTAATGACTGCTTCTCGCGCTTCCTCAAAAATCTGAAACTGCGCATCAGGGGTACGGGGCGTATTATGTTTTACAGATATCTGTGTAGACATGATCCTATGGTATCACAGAAGAGTTAAGAAAATCAAGTCTGCAAAAAAGAATTTCAATTGTCTCACTGTTTTAATAAATGGCGGGACTTAGAAGTTCTTTGAATAAAATCGTGCTATTTTGGAACCCCAACATTCCAGCTGTTTTTGTGATTGATAAGGATTGTGACTAACCGAGCTTTACACATTCGCTTTTGGCGAAGTGTGGATAGCTCGGTTCGGCACATGCTCCATCATTTGTTACAAAAACGGCTGGAATGGGTCTGGCCGAATTAACACGCCTCGCCAATTGGTGAGGCGAAGGAGGAAGAGAAATGGATTTCTTAAAAAATTATCAGAGCATGGTGGGGGCCCTCCAGATGTTGCCCGTGGGTATCATGTGGGACGTTGACCGAGTATTGCTCGGCCAGTCTCACCATGATACATGGAGGTTGTTGTCCAAGGATTCCTCCACCTGGGGCAAAAACGCAAAATACGCACACCCCATCACGCTCTGGCTGGTGGAGCGTGATGGGAGGCAGGGATTGACAGCCGCTCTCCGTGAGGGGGAGCACGCCCTCGACCAGATCGATGGTTGGGGACAGGTGTGGCGGGGGGCTGTCGAGGGTCCGGCCCGTCATGGCTTTGAACCAGAAAATGTTTTTATTCCTATTTCTCCATCAGAATAGGAATTCGGGAGAGAACATGATTCTTGCACGGAACATGTCTCTCTCCCGAATTCAATTTCCTGCTTCAAATGTTCAAAGCTTAGCTTTGAACAAATATGGAGCGGATGACAAGTTCTTTTCAAAATGCCGTATGGGAGATGGTTTGCAAGGCGGCGTTCGCGTCGCTCTCTCCTCAATTTGCAAACTGGCTTCGCATACGGCCTTTTGGAAAGAACACAAAAACACCCTCCGCAATGGGGGGTGGTTTTTGTTTTACCGCGCGTATTCAATCGCACGCATTTCGCGGATGATGTTTACTTTTATTTCGCCCGGGAATTTAAGTTCTTGCTCAATGCGGTTTGCGATTTCACGTGCCATTTTCTTTGCCTCAAGATCAGTAACGTTGTCAGGGGTTACAAATACGCGGATTTCGCGCCCCGCTTGAATGGCGTATGATTTCTCAACGCCCGTAAAGGAGTTCGCGATATTTTCCAAGTCTGAAAGGCGTTTAAGATAGTTTTCCACGGAATCTCTGCGCGCGCCCGGGCGGCCCGCGGAAATGGCGTCCGCCACTTGTACAATAATAGATTCCAATGTTTCATACGGATATTCTTCGTGGTGCGATTGCATAGCTTGAATAATGCGCGTGTCCGCGTTGAATTTTTGCAAAATGCGGCGGCCGATTTCCACATGCGTGCCTTGCACTTCATGGTCTACCGCTTTGCCTATGTCGTGAAGCAAAGCGCCTTTTTTTGCTATATTTACATCCCCACCCAGTTCGGAGGCAAGCATACCCGCAAGATGCGCCATTTCAATGGAGTGCTGAAGCACATTTTGGCCGTAGCTTGTGCGGAATTTCAAACGCCCCAACAGGTGCAATAATCGCGAATCAACATCGAACACTCCCACTTCATATGCCGCGCCTTCGCCCGCGTCTTTGATGATTTTATCTATTTCGAGTTTTGCTTTTTCCACCACTTCTTCAATGCGCGCGGGCTGAATACGTCCATCCGCGAGCAGGTTTTCAAGGGCCATTTTTGCCACATGGCGGCGCACGGGGTCAAAACCGGAAATAATAACGGCGCCCGGCGTATCATCCACGATGATCTCAACGCCAGCCGCGCGTTCAAGGGTGCGAATGTTGCGGCCTTCGCGCCCGATTATTTTTCCTTTGATTTCTTCGTTCGGAATGGTAACGGTGGTGGTGGTAAATTCGGAAGCGGCGGATGTTCCGAGACGGTGCACGATTGCCGCCAAGATATCTTTGGCTTTTCGTTCAAACGCCTCGTTGCCGGTGCGTTCGAGTTTTTGAATGCGCGCCAAAATATCTCCCTCGTACTTTTTCTCGATGTCTTGCAGGAGTTCCGCGCGGGCGGTTTCCATAGAAAGTCCCGCAACGCGCCCCAGTTCTTTTTGCTTTTCTTCTTCTAGTGTTGCGATGCGCTCTTTTGCTTCTCGCACTTTTTCCGCCTTTTCTTTCAGTTCATCCGCTTCTTTATCCAGGTCGGTATATTTTTTGTCGATCATCTCTTCGCGATGCGCTATGCGTTCTTCCAATTTGCGAATTTGTTCTTCTTGCCGCTTTGCTTCCGCGGTTGCTGATTCGATTACTTTTACCGCTTTGTCTTTCGCGGCAAGTAATGTTTCTTGCGCTTCTGTTTTCGCGTTTAAAAGGAGCTGTTGGACTTTTAAGTCTGCCGAGTTTTTGCGTTGCCCAATGAGAAGCTGACGGATGAAATATCCGGCGCCTCCACCTATCAATAATGCGCCAAACCCAATGAGTGCTACATATGCTATGTTCATGGTAATAGGCCGATTCCGGACGCAAAAAGCAAGCTGGATCACCAGTTGCGCATATACCGTTCAAGCGGACTTTTTATTCTCCGTGGGTACGGAGTTTAGATTAGCAAGGGCGCGTATAAAGATAAGTTTGTTGCATTGCGCTTGGGGGTAAGAGTGTTGAACGATACTGTGCGAGCCGGAAAATCGGAATTAGATAAATATGTTCCAATAATCAATAAACGAACGTGAATACATTGTAGCAAATGGAGCTTTTGGTGTCAAATAAAACCCGCTGAACACAGGCGCGCACAAAAAAATCCCGCATGGGAGCGGGAGATTAGAGATTTATATTGGGTGACCTTTCTCTCTACACCTATATAACGTGAGAGAGGGGAGAAAGGTTACTTTTGAGGGCAAGCGTTCGGAACGTGCGAAACGCATCCCATGCAAACAACACGCCAACAAGCAGAGAGCCCGCCACGAGAAGCTGTACAATAGTATCCGTATTCATAAACGCGCGGAAGAAAAAGTCTGCCATCATAACAGGTGAGCGGGTAAATGTGTGCACGATCGCGTTTTGGAGCACCTGGTTAAAGAAAATAGATTCGGCGAGTTGACGCGCGATAAGCATCACCGCGAGCGTTTCTAATACAAGCAGAGGCAATACGCGGCGCATAAACCAAATGACGCGGACTCTCCGCATGACGATTTTTTTAATAGAAGGGGATAGAGTGATATCCATGATTTTATGATTTAATAGTATTTATATAAACTGTTTTAATATTTTTTTTGCGCGAAATAGGCGCATTTTAAGAGTGGAAAGGGGAAGGTGTTCATCGGCGGCAATTGTTTTGTAGGGTTTTCCATCTAGATAATGGGCTTCCACAATGCGGCGGAGATCATCGGGCAGTTCTTTCAACAATTCTTCCGCGAACATGCGGGTTTCCGAATCTTTTGCGAGGTCTTCGGAGCCCGCCAAGTTCTCGTATATTTCCGGGTCCAAGGGCGCGGAACGCTCGTATGTGCGCTTCAGTTTTCGGTAGTGGGAAATTGCGGCATTGATAACAATGCGATACCCCCAGCTTTTGAACGAAGCATGTTCTTGTTTTTTGAACTTGCCGCCGTTGAGATAGATGCTGGTAAACGCTTCTTGCAATATGTCTTCTGTTTCCTCTTTTTGCCGCACCACACTGTAAGCGGCTCGGAAGAACGCTTCCTGATAGCGATCTATGAGGACGCTAAAAATGTCCGGATTTGCCAAGGATGCTTGCAGAAGCTCCTCATCGGAAACTTCTATAACTTGTGATGCCATAGGTATTTTATTCTACTTTGAATTACGAAACAGGAGAACATTCTGTCATTGCGAGGCCATAGGCCGTGGCAATCTCCTTACTATGCAGTCTGAAATGAGATTGCTTCGCTAGGCTCGCAATGACAAAAGTGAGTTTCGTAATTCAAAGTATTCTATAATCTGTTAACAGGGTTCATCATATATTACGCCGAAGAAAAAGAAAAGGTCACGGCGGCCAGATTATGAAATCATTTGTCTCTGGCCACAAAATCGATATAAAAAACAAAACACCCCCTGATTAGCTCGGGGGTGTTTCACTTGTGTAATGGGTGTGTTACACGAGAGGCGGGAAGTCATTGTCGTTGTTTGTCTGTCTGCGAGAACGGAATAAGGCAATCCCTGCGAGTAGAATGGCCAGAAGTATGAGCGTAACGCCGACTGTACGCGCGCGATCTTTGAGTGAATCGTACAGGCGCGCTACCAGATTTTTCTCATTGCCATTATTGTTATCCGCATTTGATAGTTCCGCAAGTATTGATTCAACCGTTGGTTCCGTGTCTTTGCTTCCTACAACCGAATCAATCGGTATGTTGTCGGGAGAACCGCCGCTTTCAAGGGTGCGTTGAAGAAGCGCTTTGAACTCTTCAATTTCCGCAAGTTGCGCGGCGGTAAGCGGGAACATGTTCTTGCAGTATACTTCGTTTATGTATTTACGCGTTGTGTAATATACATAGCCGGTTCCTTTGATGTGGCCCCATGGTGAGAGAATTTCATTCATGTGGCGTTCCTGGAAGGCGACTACCGCGGCAAAATCACGCTGGTCGTAAATGCCGTCAACCGGAAGCGAGAATCCTTCAAACGCATTGAGGAATGTTTCCAATTTGCGCACTTCAAACGGAGCGTTCTGTTCGCCGAGTTTTATGTAGTTGAGGAGATACTCTTGGCAGGGTTGGCGGGTGATAGTGGTAGTTGTTACTGTCGGCGCTGATACGGCGGTTGCCACGGTGGTGGTTGCCGGTGTTATTTTCAATTCTTTGCCGATTGCGTCTTCATCCGCGCGGGCAGAAACCGGCCGGAAGTAGTAGGTAGTATTTGCGGCAAGACCTGTGATTGTCATGCGGTGAGATGTAACAAATATTGTTGAGGTTGCGGTGCGAGAGAGATAGGATCCGACAGTAGGCAGAGTGGTCGTACTGCCGCGCGATGTTACATCGTACAGAACCTGGCTCGTGGATTGCAGATTGGTATTCCAAGTTACCACCGCAGCGCCCATGTCATTGAGCGTGATCGCTTCATTTGTGATCTCAAGATTTATTTTTGATCCGCCACCGCCACCTCCACCACCGGAACTACTGCCACCTCCGCCTCCACAGATGGAAGTGCAACCGGTCGCGCGCGTGTTTACTATTACCGTTCGCGTAACTTGATCAGCGGCCTTTCCGCCGGAATCGGTTACATTATAAGTAACAGAGTAAGTGCCGGGGGTTGTATGGTTTACGTTGTTTGCGGTAACGATCTTGTCGGTTATGACGCCATCTTCTTCATCTTGGGCTGTTGCGCCCGCATCGGTATAGCCGTCATCTTTGGTGATGGTTACGGTTGCATTCCCGAGCAGTGTGATAACCGGTTTTACGTTTTCATCGTCAGATGTTGAGGCCATGCGGTTTAACACGATAAGCATCCGGTCTGCGCGTGTTTCACCAAGCACAATATGTCCGTCCGCGTCCGTGTTACGGGTTGCATCGTCATTTGGGTCTGAAGTAAAGAGTTCTGGACTGTAGGCAAAGAAATCAGTTGTTGTGGCTAGGGTTTTGTTGTTCTGATCGTTGTAACGGGGCGCAATCCAGTTTGTGGTGCTGGTGGAAATATTTTCGCGGTCATAGTAATACGAGCCCATTTTCAAATTAGGGTAGGTTGTGCATGCGGCATCATATACGTTGTCATTCCCAAGAACATCCTTATTCAGATTTAATGGTACGGCAAATTGCGCGGTTGGAAGAACGTCTATGGCTTGAGGAACTTCCGATGTGCCCGCAAAATTAATGCCGGAAATTGAGAATGTGGTTGTGGATGCCCGAGAGCCGTCCACCACACGGCCTTTCGCGTCGAGAATAATTTTACAGACGGTTATGGAACCGATTGCGGGAGTTGTTTCGGCCATGCGATTTAATACCACCAGAGTTCTGTCGGGCCGATCTGCGGTAAGAACAATATGTCCGTCTGCGTTCGTGTTGCGAAGAGAATCATCGGAGGTATTTTCCGTGAACAATTCGCCGCTATACGGGAAGAAGTCCGCGAGTGCCGATACGCTTCTTGTGTGTTGATCGTTGTAGAGGGGTGTGTTCCAACTTTCCACGTCGGATAGTTCCTCCTCGGCATAAAAGTAGGAACCAATTTCCAGATTGTCATGGGTAAGGCATGATGCGTCGTTTACGGTGTCACTTTCAAGCATGTCTGCGTTGAGTGCCAGCGGGGTTGTCCATACCGCTGTTTCAAGCACATCGGTTGCGGGGGCAACTGTTTCATTGCCATCGAAATCTATGCTGGCCAATGAGGATGTCGCGCCCGAAATTTCGGAGCCAGACGACACTTCACCTTCCGTGTTTACCACAATTTTGCAGACAGTGATGGAGCCAAGCGGAGAGTCTTGATCAAGGTTTTCGCTGGCGTTTGCTGTTTGGAAAATGCTTCCCTGCCATCCTGCCGCCAGAGCGATTACAAAGGCCGCAAGAATGATCATGCCTTTACTGATGAGATGTTTCATGTCTATTTTTGCCTGTTGATAAATGAAATGTGAAAAATCGCCCTTTGTATTTTTTTTCACAAGGGTCGGAACATAAGAGATTTTTAACGGTTTCTCGGATGGAATCAATGATTCCAGTTTAGTTCACTTCAACACGAAACCGTTGTGCCGAAGAGAAGCGCAAGGAGCAAATAACTTAAAATAACGGAAAGAACTAATCAATAAAGAGCTTTATCAATGGCGGCATAGTATTATGTTTTTCTTGAAATGTCAATAATCATGTCATAAGAAAAAGCCCCTGTTTCCAAGGGCTTGCGTTATGTTTCGTGTAACGATTGGAAGACGGTTTTTTGCCCCACCTGCCCGTTTCTTCAGTTTGACTATCTTGCTATCCTTCTTTCTTGTTATTTGATGATGTTATTAAGCCATCGAAAGAATCGCTGTGACAGTGTGGGATTCTCGGGGATGTTGTCGGGGTTATTGTAGATGCCAAGCGTATCTCCGTCCTGATCGACGTTCTTGCGATACTCTTTGATGTTCTCTACTTTCTCCATGATTGAGGGCGTCGCCTCTTTTGTGATATCCACCGCGTCACTCACCGTTCCCGGTGGCGGGACGCCAGTCGCCTCTGCGCCGACGTCTACGACGTTCATCGCATCATCTTTCGTGAGGCTTCCGACCCATGTCCAAAACCGCGTCCAGAGACCCGGCCCCTCCGCGGGAGCGACTGCAGTCACCACAATCCGTTCCGGAATTACACCCCCCTGTCCGAAAGTGATTACGGGAATAAAGATAACTATGATCATCATAGTAACGATAAGAAAGTTTTTCATATAACACCATTGTATCATAATGCAAGTAAAAACAGAATAATGGGGACAGTGCGGAAATCGGTTTTTATTGTGGCGCCGGACAAAAGTCTGGAATCTCGAAGATATTGTTTGAATCTGAAGTGTGATTTTTCAGAGTCTGAACGACCTAAGCGAAGCGAGGGGCCATAAAAACATAGTCGCTTCATTACTCATTTTGTGGCGCTGAAATGCTGCCGCATTTCCGCATCCTACAAAAACATAGTTGCTTCGCTTCTTGTTTTTGTGGGATATTCTAAAAATAGTGCGAACCCATTTTGAGCAGAACCCTGACTGACTTCGCACGCGCGGAGCGCGTGGTGGCTTGAAACTGCATTGTACGCTCCGATTGCGTGGTGATAGCGAACTCTGCGCGCCTCGTCCGCTCCCTTCGGTCGCGGGAGCAAAAACCAAAAATGTTCCTTACCTTTCTTCTTTTCCTCGGCGGAGGGGGGAGCCGACAAAAAATGGAAAGGAAATTTTTGGTTTTGCTTCGCCGTTTCAGTCTCCGAAAAGAGCAATCGTATTATAACATTTTTGTTTGCTCTTTTCTCCGCCCTCACGGCGACCGAGGCGCTCCCGTATTCGCGTTTTGCGGTAGCTCTGGGTTTTATGGCTTTGTTTACTGGCGGTGGTAACTCATAAAACGGATTGTGCTAGGCACAAACAAATCTGTATGTGCTTGCCCCGCCCGCCCAGTGCGCGCACAACAACCCCCGCCGTTTTTAGGAGAAATTATAAAACGGCGGGGATTGCTCCCTTCATTGCAATCTCAACAGCTTGGTATCCTCCACCATCGTGGAGTGGTGCTCGATAACACAACCAAACATGTTTGAAACTAGAATCTTTGGGTATGTCAAGTTTTGCAATACATTTGTCCAAAGATTCTTTATCCATCAACGGTGCTCTAGCTTCTATACAAAGCCATGACTCGTCCACACCGGAATATTTTATCGAGCATTTGTGGTTTAAAGAAACTTATTAGTTGCTATTTATATGCGAAGAACAAATTTTTCGTCTGAAGATACAGCGATTTTAACGATAATTTTGTTGAAAAGATACAGTGATAAGAGAAAAGATATAGCCATGTATATCTTTTTATCAAATTAACCTTTAATAGAGCCGCACGTTGGCACAATCAGCAACTATTTTCTTTCTTTAACTCGTATTTGTCGTTTAGTTCTGCCTGTATTTTTGAACAAATCAAATTGTCGGGTTCAGAAATCACGCCGGCATATCTATGTTCATATCCTACGGAAGGAAATTCTCTTTCGCCGCGCGCCAATGTCCATTCTTGCTTTGCGTCAGTGTTGTCATAATAGGCAAGACATATTTCGATGCCTACAGTTTTACTATTGTTTTTGAAAATTACATCTGGCTCGTTCTTATCGTTACCCATACGATCGAATTCATAGGGCGAATTTAGACTTAGGATTAAATTACTTGCGATGTATTTCTCATGGTCTCTTTTTGAGAATTTTTCTGCCATTTTATTCCGTTCTGGATTTTTATTTGAGAATAGTGGATATATCCAATATTCGCGCAAGAGATTCTACTGTGCCAGTTTCTGCAAAAGTTGGGATACCTAACAAACAATTATCTTTCAAAAGAATCGCCGCGCCCCCAGAGTTACCATGCTCAACTTTTGCAGAAGTAATGAAGAAATCCCCGTCATATCCAGCAATAATTCCTTCTGTCGCTGTTATGCCAGTTTTTGAACCAACCGTTGGATAGCCAAGTATCACTACTCCGTCACCAACTGACGGCTTGTTTTTACACATCGTTGGTTGCGTCGCCGTGATAGATTTAATTTGTGAATCGGGATTGCTAATGTAAAGCACAGCCCAGTCTGCGCCAGCGGATGAGACACGAATATCATCACCAGAATAAACCGACGAACTGCTAGGCAGTTTTGTCCTACAAGTACTCGGGGTAATATTGTCTGGCACTAGAACATGTCTATTACTCAAGACCACAGTTTGTCCATTTAATCCTAGCGCTGTACCAGAACCCTGCGATACCCACGACTCACGGTTTTGAACAAAATCGCATTCAATTTTTCCAATAATACCAGACCATTGATTGACGATTGAAGCGATATTATTTGTTTGGGGAGCAGAAGCATTATTAACTTTGTTTTCCAACCTTGCGATAATTTGTTTAGCGGCTTTTTCTTGTGCGATTCTTTGACTTGATTCTTCGTTATATTTTTGATTAAGCGTATCAAGATTTTTATTCGTATCTTGAAGTGTTTTCTGTTGAGATACAAGAAAATCTTTTAATTCAGTTTCTCTTTTTTGATAGTAATTTGAAACAAGGAAAAATACCGCTACGATACAGATAACAGAAACTCCAGCACCTATTGTTCTATGACTTTTAAGCCAAGAGAAACTGATTTTTGAAAATAGACGATACTTACCAGTAAGATACAAAAGAATAATCAAGGCTAGTATCAGCAATATTAAGAGTGCTCCTTTTGTGTACTGGTGGATTTGATCAAAAGTATTTTTTACCCATCCACCAATCCCCGGATTGGTTGGTGGTGATGATGTTGTAGTGGCACCGACACTGCCAGATTTTTTATCTATGAGATTTTTTGATTCATCGGTAAAATTACTCGCTTGAATCCAAGTATCCCATCCTGAAAGGAGTGGATTATCTATCTTGACCTTGTACCAATCTCCAGTATTATTTTTTCCAACTATCTGTAAAACAGTACCGGCATCAAGGTAGGTCATCAGAGTACAAGTACTAGTCGAGGGACAGTTGAAAACTGTACTCTGTTTTTTTAATGTTGCAGTACCAATCAACTCGTCCTTTTTGACTTCAGATGAACCACCTATTTTTGATAGGATATTTTCTGGAATTAAGGTGTAGTACATCCATCCGGTTGATGTTTGCCATTTTGATTCTGGTAATTCTTTTGCTGATTGCGTGTTGTTATCAAAATATCCTCGTTCAATAAGGTGGACTTTGAACCATTCCCCCGATGATTCAATTATTTCAATACGAGGAATCATTGCCCCGTACTGTAGTATTTTGCAATCAAAAGCAGGACATTCTCGAAGTTTTTCATTTCCTACACCGTCAAACACTACTGGAGGATTGATTTGTGCCGCGTGAACAGCAAAAGGCAAAATAAATATAGCCAGCAGTGCAATTTTTAGAAATGATTTTTTCATGGTTTTATAAAATAATCTAGTGATTTACCATAAACCTTTGCCAACTCGTCCAACTCAACTGCATCAACCCTGCGCTCGCCTCGCTCTATCTTGGAAAGATACGCCTGTGGCTTCTTGAGCTTTCTCCCAGCCTCTACTTGCGTTAAACCTGCTTCTAGGCGAGCGGAACGGAGTTTCGCTGTGAGTTTTTGATATTTTACTCTGTATTTTGTCGCCATAGATATATTAGCATGATATAACCGATTGTGGAATATACCATCATGGTTTATTATGTATTAGGGAATAATAGCGGCGAAGCAAAACCAAAAATTTCCTTTCCATTTTTTGTCGGCTCCCCCCACCCCCCGCCGAGGAAAAGGAATATGGAATATGGGGTCAGAATATGGGGTCAGTCCCCATATCCTGCTACCATTAATTCGATATGTAGAACGCAACCCGTTACGAGCAAAGCTTGTACGAAAAGCAGAAAACTGGAAATTGTCCAGTCTGTGGAGAAGGGAACACGGTATCATAAAAGACCAAAAGCTTCTTTCCAAATGGTTCATAGAAATTCATGGAGATTATCTTCAGTTCATAAACGATCCACAAACGGCATTAGAATTAGAAGACGTACGTCATGGTGTCATCAAAAGCAAACCCTATGGCGATATTGAATGGGTTGAAAAGATATCAACTAAGTTGGGATTGGAACAGACTCTTCATGCACCGGGAAGACCTAAAAAGAATGGGGACTGACCCCGTTTCCCGTTTCCCCTGAAATGCTGCCGCATTTCCGCATCCTACAAAAACATAGTCGCTTCATTATTCATTTTGTGGCGCTGAAATGCTACCGCATTTCCGCATCCTACAAAAACATAGTCGCTTCATTATTCATTTTGTGGCGCTGAAATGCTACCGCATTTCCGCATCCTACAAAAACATAGTCGCTTCGCTTCTTGTTTTTGTGGACCTACCGAGAGTCGAACTCGGACTTACTCCATGCCATGGAGTCGTCATACCCCTAGACCATAGGCCCTTACGTTTTTACTTCCGAAATCCTATTTGTTTTGATTCTGGCAACTTATCTTTTTCCATTATTAACCAACCCCACAAATACATCAAATATGCTACAATAGGCGTATATGAAAACATCAACAAAACGAGACTTCCGCTCGCTTTCGGAAGAAACACAAGCAGAGCTCAGGCGATTGGCATTTAGAA
>Ga0209542_10009840_pt1 | contig 17425 bp, 22 predicted proteins | sample RifCSPhighO2_01_FD_184028 | JGI IMG/M metagenome (GOLD analysis project Ga0209542, IMG submission 184028) | Soil microbial communities from Rifle, Colorado - Rifle CSP2_plank highO2_0.1 (SPAdes) (version 2) | ecosystem: Environmental > Terrestrial > Deep subsurface > Rock core/Sediment ...
ATTTTTCAGTGATGTACAATAACTTGTATAACCTTCAACTGGCACTATCATGCACGAAGTAAATCATGAAGAAAATATTATCGAGTGCAAAGATATTTGTTTTTCGTACGGGCAGACTGCAATCCTGCATAATATAGACCTTGCAGTTCATCGAGGGGATTACCTGGGCATTGTCGGCCCGAATGGGGGCGGCAAAACGACGCTGCTCAAAATAATGCTTGGCCTTCTTACCCCCCAATGCGGCAGCATTAAATTATTTGGAAAAGATATTACAGAGTTTAAAGACTGGCATAAAATCGGCTACGTTCCGCAAAAAGCTACTAGTTTTGACACCAACTTCCCCGCCACGGTATTCGAAGTAGTGCTAATGGGAACGTATGGCAAACGAGGCATTCTGCGCCAAACAACCGCAGCAGATAAAGACGCAGTCACCGATGCGCTTAAAAAAGTAGAGATGCTCGGGTACGCAAAACGCCTCATAGGCGATCTTTCTGGCGGCCAGCAGCAGAGAGTCTTTATTGCAAGAGCGCTAGTCAGCAACCCGGAAGTTATGTTTCTCGATGAACCGACAACAGGCATCGACGAATCTGCGCAAAAAGATTTTTACACATTGCTTCGCACGCTGAATCGAACATACGACGTAACACTTGTATTTATATCGCATGACCATACCGCGTTAGAACGAGAAGCTACAGAAATTGCTACCGTGCATCGTACGCTTACGTATAAAGTAAATACTCCCCATGCTTGAGCTCCTCCAATATGGATTCGTCATGCGCGGGCTCATTGCCGGCATCATTATTGCCATCATTGCTCCATTTATCGGCATCTTTCTCGTATTGCGTAGATATTCGCTGATCGCAGACACGCTTTCGCACGTATCGTTTGCAGGCATTGCAATCGGATTCCTACTGGGCATCAATCCGATTATCACCGCAATTATTGCATCCGTACTATCAAGTATCGCAATTGAACGCCTGCGCACCAGCAAAAAAGTGTATGGCGAATCGGCGCTTTCGCTATTCCTTTCCGGAAGCCTGGCAATTGCAGTTGTGCTTATCAGTTTCTACCACGGATTCAACACGAACCTCACGAACTACCTCTTCGGAAGCATTGTTACGGTACAGCAATCCGACCTCACCATGATTGCCGGGGTAAGCGCTGCAGTATTGCTCCTTCTTATAGGATTCTACAAAGAACTCATCTATATATCATTCGATGAAGATGCTGCTATTGTAAGCGGAATTCCTGTCCGGCTTATCAATATCATTCTTATCATATTAGCAGCGCTCGTAGTCGCGCTTTCTATCCCGATTATCGGCATTCTCCTTATATCCGCATTAATAGTGATCCCCGTACTCACCGCCCTGCAGTTTCGCAAAAGTTTTCAGCATACACTCATAATTGCAGAAGCTGTTTCGCTATTGTCCGTTATCACGGGCATTATTGCCTCGTTTTATCTCAATCTATCGACCGGAGGAACAATCGTCATCATCACGCTTGCCTGCTTCATCGTCGCATTTGCTCTCAATTCTTATCGGCCCAGCTCGCATACTGACCTCGCAACTCCCTGATTTGTTCGGGCGCGAGCTGATGAAACACAGCCAGCCAATCGTTTGCAATCTGTTTTTGGGCAGCACCATGCACAGCAGAAAAAATCGATGCTTGACTTTTTCCTTGCCGAGGATACGATAAATGCCGTTGTTCTTTATAAGCGTAACGGAGCTGTTATGCGCACACTGATTCATGTCTAGAACTGTGGAAATTAAGAGCACGTGCTCTTGCATTCTCACTTCTAGGTATGCATTCGGCACGCATACCTGCCCGTTGCAGTTGGTACCATAAGGAGAATAAAGAATGGATACTGCGCTTGCTTCGATTTGCGTTGTTCGGACTGTTATTCAAGCACATGCACGGCTGATCGCAATCAATCCGGCGTATTTGAGTGCGTACACTCCTGCATCGCTGATGATTACGTCAATCCGTGATCTTGCAGCCTTGCAGCGGTCAACAGATCCCGTTCTTCCAAAACAATCAGAAGAGCAATAAACTCTTCGCCCCCGCGGGCCCAAAAAGCCCGCTTTTTTTATCCACGCATTTCACTTATACATCTTTCCGCTTGCCTCTTGCAGGTAGCGGATCGTTCCCCCCAACCCTTGAATCGTAGTCCAGTCGCCATGGTCGATTCTGCCGTACCAATATGCTTTCGCAGCAGCGCTCGGCTCTTGGTGCCATACGAAATAGAACAGATATGGAAACCATTTGCTTTTGAGTACCGCTTTGCTTATCTGTGCGGCACGCGATGTAATAGCCGGGCGCACTCCCGTGATATGCGCTTTTGTCATTGCGGACACTAATGCAGTTTGCGTGCCAACTTCCCCCTTATAAATATAATCAATCCAAAAAGCATTTTCGCTCGCAGACGGCTCCCTATCATAAATCGGCAAAAATAAATCATTAACTTGGCCGATGAGCGCAGCTGCTGCAGGCCGCAGCTCCGGATATTTTGAAACGGTTGATGAAACGGCTGTTTTCGGAACAGGCAGGGATGCGCTTGGCGCAACAATGTTCTTAAACGCAGCTACCGGTACGCCGCGCGGATATTGTTTCAAAAATTGCGGATACACGGTCAAAATATATTTACTCGGATACCCGAGCGCTGCAAGTATCTGCGGATTTGCAATATGCCGAAGCGCGCCATGCTCTACTACAGATATCGCCCCATTAAGGCTTACCATCCAGCCATCAGAATACTTATCAATATTTGCTCCTCGCACATATTTTACCAGCTCCACTTCGCTCACTGGAACAATTTGCCCAGACCAAGGATACCCTTCCGTTTCATATAAATAATCTTGCAAATACAAGCGCTTCACTAAACGCCCTTTTGCATCCTGCTCCACTTTCCAAATAGTTCCTCCATGGTACGGCCCGCGGTACATGACCGTCCCGCCTGGATGAACATCAGTTCTGGTAATGGCAGCTCCCGTTATAAATTCAGCCAAGTGCGCAAATGAAGTGGGATACAAATTTCTCGAAGGAAAGAGCAGCGCCTTTCGTACTGCCTGACTGATCGGCCGCTTGCGCATTTTATCATCAATAAAATACTGCGTGCCGTCTGGGGCTTGTAAAATTTTTCCGATGTAATACGGGTTTACTGATTTCGTAACCGTGTATCGATTCATATCGGCAGGAGAAATAACGGTGACGACGTCTTGCTTAAAATAATGCGCCTCTTTCAGCCATAGCTCGACAATATGCGGCAATATCATGCTGCGCGTACCGTCTTTAACGTAATATACCGTTGGGCTGACAGCGGTTTTTACCAGCGTTCCGTTTGGCAAAAAATTCGGATTAAGCGTTGAAGGAAAATATGCAGGGTCGGCAAGAAACCCCGCAGGCATCGTTGCCGCATGCGCAGTATACGAGCTAATACTCATAGCAATCACACTAGCAATAACAGCATACTTCACTATCTTCATATGCGTAAGCATACCTCCCATGCGCCATTTCAGGTAGACTATATTTATGGATGCACTCCGAAAAAGGATCATAGTAACGGGCGGAACTGGTTTTTTAGGCCGATACGTAATGCAAGAACTGAATAATCGAGGATATAGCAACGCCACCGCAGTTGCTCACCAGGAATACGACCTAACCCAGCAGGCAGATGTCCGAAAACTGTATCGCGACACTGCGCCGCACATCGTTATTCATCTTGCTGCGCGAGTAGGAGGGATTGGAGCGAATATTGCAGCTCCGGGGCAGTTTCTGTACGAAAACCTGATGATGGGCGCTATGCTGATGGAAGAAGGCCGGCTTCATAATATTGATAAGTTCGTTTCTGTGGGCACTGTATGCAGCTACCCCGCTGAAACCCCAACCCCGTTTCAAGAAAAAGATTTATGGAACGGTTTTCCAGAACCCTCAAACGCTCCCTATGGCGTTGCAAAGCGTGCCTTGCTGCTCCAAGGGCAAGCATATGTTGAGCAATATGGACTTCAAAGCGTTTTTGCTATTCCTACAAACCTGTACGGACCAGGCGACAATTTCGACCTAGCAACATCCCATGTCATCCCCGCGCTCATCCGCAAATGCCTTGCTGCCATTGAACAAAAAGAATCAACTATTACTCTTTGGGGCAGCGGGGAAGCGTCTCGTGATTTTCTGTATGTGGGCGATTGCGCCCGCGCGCTCATTGATCTTATGGAAATGCACACCCACTCCATGCCCATCAACCTCGGTTCCGGAGAAGAAATAACAATCGCGCAGCTAGCGGCGCTCATCGCCCAAACAACAGGGTTTACCGGCCAAATCCTATGGGACGCAAGCAAGCCCAACGGACAAAAAAGAAGATTAGTGGATACGCGCGCCGCGCAGCTAGCTATAGGCTTCAAGCCTACCGTTTCGCTTGCGAATGGATTACAGCAAACCGTCGCATGGTACAAAGAACAGATGGCACCCGCTAAAATTCCTGCATAATGGCAACAGAACAAAGCGCATCTGAATTTAGGCCAAATATTCCCGTCACCGCAATCACCGTTTTTTACCTGTGCTTTATCACATTTGCAGCGCAATTTATTGCAGCGGATTACAAAGAAAGTATAGCAAGTATCCTAGCAGGCTATAATAGCCAGTTCGGCATTACCGACATCGTTCCGCCTCTCGTACGGCATGATTCACAATGGTATATAAATATTGCCCGCCACGGATACACATCTACTACATTCAACAATGCGCACAACGCGGGCTTTTTGCCGTTCTACCCATTCATGGTTTGGCTCGTGTCTCGCATCATATCAATAAATACAATTGCGGCAGGCCTGCTCGCGAGCTGGATATCGGCCGTCATCGCCATGAATGCCCTGTATGCGTACTACAAAAATCTTTCTGGCGAAAAAGATGCTGCTTTTAAAACGATCGTAGCGCTGGTGACGTTCCCCGTCGGATTCCTTTTCGCCTCTTTGTATTCCGAGAGCACTTTTCTTGCACTAATCGCATTGACATTTCTTTTTTATCAGCAGAAGCGATACCTTCCTGCCGCAGCAATGGGATTTTTGGCGAGCGCGACTCGGCTCACCGGACTTACCTTAGTCCCTGTGTTCCTGTTTCATATGTGGCTTGAATGGCGCTCTACGAAACGAGTCAGCCGTTCTGCAATGTTACTGGTCGCTGCCCCATTATTAGCATTTTTCTTGCAGATGGCGTACTTCCAAATCACGTTCGATGACCCGCTGAAATATTTTCATGAAAAACAAGCGTGGTTCGGCCTCTCTGAACATCATTGGCCATGGGATACTATCAGCAATTCCGCGGTACAGGCATATGATACGTGGCAATCGATACACATTCACTCCATTAACAATCTGCTGGAAATCCCTTCGTTGTTATTTGCAATTCTCGGCACATTCTTTCTGTGGCGCAGAAAGATGACAATGGAAGCAGTGTTCGTTGCATCTAACATCGCACTCATCCTCTCTTCAGGATCGTTGTGGGGCGTAGCCCGTTTTACTGTCGTGCTATTCCCTATTTTCTACATCCTTGCAGCATCGCTGCCCAAATGGGCGTGGTATAGCTATCTTATTGCTGCACTTTTCCTGCAAACAATTGCCTTGTTAATATTCGTGACAATGTCTTCTGTAGCGCTATAGTATACATGTATGCCAAAACCCTCATTAACCATTCTCGTTCCTGCCCGCAATGAGGCTGGCAACATTCCGCGGATCATCCAGAGCATTCCCGTATTGCTAGGGGCAAAGCAGGAAGTAGTGTTCGTAGAAGGCAATTCCAGCGATGCTACCTGGGATGCAATCCAACAGCAGGTGCAATCAAAAACTGCACCATACTCGATTCGCGCTTACCAGCAAGCGGGCAAAGGAAAAGCTGAGGCCGTACGCCTCGGATGCAAAGAAGCGGCCAACGACCTGATTATAATTTTTGATGCAGATTTAACAGTAGATGCGTCATATATCCAAACCTTTTACGATGCATACTGCAACCAAGAAGGAAAATTTATCATCGGCAATCGCTTTTTCTACCCTATGGAAAAAGAAGCGATGCGCCCATTGAATTACGCAGGAAATAAAGTATTCGCCTTTCTCTTAAGCTACGTACTCCGCACCACAATCCCGGATTCTCTGTGCGGCATGAAAATGTTTGCCAAATCTGACTGGGAACAATGGCAGGCATGGATGGCAAAAGAAATCGGCACTCCCGACCCGTTTGGCGACTTTGAGCTCATTTTTCCCGCGGCTGCGCTTGGGGTTGGCATCAAAAGCATTCCCGTACCATACAAAGCACGAACGTACGGAAAAACAAATATTCGACGCTTTCGCGACGGTTGGCTATTGCTCAAAATGACCCTTACTGGGTATTGGCGAATTCGCCTGGGCAGAAAGCGCAATGTATGAGCAATACCATTGCAGCTCAGATTCTTGCCAAACCGGGGCTGCGCCAATTTTACACATCAGTATATGCACGATACCTTCACTGCCTTGCGCGCTGCCCGAAAGATGGGCAGGCAATCGAACTGGGAAGCGGGTATGGATTTCTGCGTACCATAACAACCGATATCACTCCCACAGACGTGACAGCTTATGACGGTATCGATCATATTGAAGATGCAAGAAAACTTTCTTTTCCAGACAACTCCCTGCGAGCAATTTTCATGCTCAATACCTTGCATCATATTCCAGATGCAGAACTCTTTTTTCAGGAAGCACAACGATGCCTTGTTCCAGGTGGAAGAATATTGATTGTAGACCACTATCCAGGCGTTATCTCAGCTCCTATATATAAATGGTTGCATCATGAACCTTGGCTCCCAAAAACTCCTGCGTGGCAGTTTGCATCCCATAACCCGTACAGAGACGGTAATGCTGCGCTTGCATGGATAATATTTTTCAGAGATCGCAAAACTTTTCTCGCCAAGTTTCCCTATTTAACTATTGCAAGCGTCTCCCCTAACACTCCTTTACTATATTGGCTCTCTGGCGGATTAAAATCATGGACCCTTATTTCCCGCGCAACACTCCGCTTTGCCATTGGCCTCGATACTGCGCTGATGCGCATATCCCCCCGCTTCGGCAGTTTTATGGATATAGAAATTGTAAAAAAATAAAAAAAGTCTCCCTTGTTGTATCCGCCACGTTGTCTGTATAGTGAAAGCAACACACCATGCGCGTACGCTCAAAATACATATTAATAGGCAGCATCGCTATAACCATCATTGCAGCAGGCGCTTTTACTTGGAACAAACGTATCGATATCGCGCGCTCGCTAGAACAATCAACACTTCCAACTGCCGTACCCTATCAGCCAACTACTCCATCGCCAATTCCTACTAAGCAGCCACGCAGCTCAATACCCCCACAACTTCCAACTCCGACACCAACCCCTGCGAACATTGCAACGCAAGCAAACCTGGCTGTTCCATTTACCGTACAAGCTCCAGATGCGAATTGGAACGAACCGTATGAAAACTTCTGCGAAGAAGCATCAGTGCTCATGGCGATGAGCTACGTAAAAAACACAACCATCCCAGATACCGCGTTTGCAAACACCGCGTTGCTTAAAATTAAAGCTTTTGAAGATAAGAAATTCGGATATTACAAAGATACAACAATTGCACAAACCGCGATAATTTTTAAAGAATATTTTAAATATACCAACATTAAGGTCATGCAGAATCCGAGCATTCAAGATATCAAAAATGCAATCGCTGCAAAGAAGCTTGTCATTGTGCCAGTAGCCGGGCGCGAACTTGGCAATCCATACTTTCAGCAGCCAGGGCCTATATACCACATGCTTGTCATCAAAGGATATACCGCTGACAACAAATTCATTACAAACGATCCGGGTACTCGCCACGGGGCGGACTTTTTATACAATCAACAGACAATCATGAATGCTATCCACGACTGGCGGCCCGATGGCAATATTGAACTTGGCAGCAAAGTCGTCCTTATTGTCGGTTAGCTGTCGTACGCAAAAACATCGCCCACAGCCCCGCTGTTTTAACAAAACTCCCAAGAAAAAAGCCTAACGGGAGTGCGGCAATACCAACTTTCCCCATCAGCATATATGCACTTCCCCCCGCTATGAGCAATCCTATAACGCTAAAAACGACAGGGGTAACAGTATTTTGCGTTGCATAAAAAGCGCGTGCAAATAAATGACTAAGAGACTCCGTAGGAATAGATAAGCAAAATATTCCAAGCGTGAGCGCTGTAAGAGCAACTGCGTCGCTACCGAACGAACCGCCGCCCAGCAATACAGCTATGATCTGATAGCGCAGTGCGTACATTATAAGTGCAGCTAGGCAGCTCAATACTAAAATCACACCGGCCGTTCGGTTCAACAATGCTCGAAGTTCTTGCGCAGACTTCAGCCGCGCTTCTGCTAAAGCAGGGAATACTGCAGTCGACATCGCAATGCCGATCATACTCACCGGAACGCTTTGAAAATTACGAGCAAAGTTGAGCGCAGTAATAGAGCCAACCGCCAAAAGCGAAGCTAGGCTCGTAAATAGCCAAAACGTAACCAAATCAACAGGATGTCCTACCATTTTAGGAACCATCAAGCGCAATGTCTGCTTCATCTCTGCGGTACGCCACCATTTCAGCGCGATTTCAAATCTCCATCCGCTATGCAGCGCATCGATACATCGCACCAACATATGCAAAAACGCACCGAATACCGTTCCGTACGCCACACCCATAATACCAAACGATGGCGCCAATACGAGAGCGCCACCAACAATTCCCAAGTTATATAGTATAGGAGAGACTCCATAAAATATAAATTTCTTCTGAGCTACCAGCATGGCACCGAATGCATTCGATGCTGCAAACAAAATCGAAGATAGCGCCAATACGCGCATCATCTGCGTCACCAGCACATGCGCACTGGCATCTAATCCCGGAGCAACCAAGCCGCTTAATTGAGATGCGAACACAAACAGAATAATCGCCGCAATAATCATCGTGCCCACTGCGGCGCTCAACAAGGAATTCATGTATTCATATGCATGCTTGTGGCTTTTTGTATACAGCTGCGCAAATAACGGCACTGCTGCGGCTGCGATACCGCTTGCAACCAATACGTTGAATATAAAATCGGGAACTAAAAATGCTGCATAATAGCTATCTAAATAAGACGATGCGCCAAAGGCATGAGCCAGTACCCGGTCGCGCAGCAATCCTAATATGTACGACCCCAGCGTCGTAATCCATAGCACCATGCTGCCGCGCGGAATAAACCTTCCAATATCAAACCGCATATGCTATGCAGTATACCTCCCTATTAGAATAGAAGCGCTTCACGAGAAACGGAAATTTCTATAATCCCAATTCTCCTGCAACTCCCTGCAAGGCTTCCAGCACATTCGCAATATGCTCCTCTAATGAAATTCCTAATTCTTGCGCACCCTGCATAATATCTTCCCGGCTTACTCCTCGTGCGAAGCCTTTCTGTTTCATCTTCTTGAGAACAGATTGGATGTCAACATCCGCTATTTTTTTCGTTGGACGAATAAGAGTAACGGCGACGATGAACCCAGACAACTCATCAACTGCGAATATAGCTTTATGCATCATTGTCTCTCTTGGCGTTTCCGTATGGGGAGCATGAGCCATAATTCCTCTTCTAATTTCTTCAGAAAATCCTTCCGCTTCGAGTATTTCTTGACCTTTATATGGATGCTCTTCTAACGTGGGATATTTCTCATAATCAAAATCATGCAGAAGGCCGACTATTCCCCACACGTCTTCGTCGCCTTGAAATTTTCGAGCATACAACCGCATGGCAACTTCTACGGCTAGGCCATGCTTAATAAGATTTTGATTCTTCGTATATTTATTCAGAAGCTCCCAAGCATCTGAACGGGTTTTCATAGCGGGCATACAAACATTTGAACAGTTTGAGAAGGAGATTGCAAGGCGAGGTTTTTGACTTACCATCCCATTTTCCGTACAGTACGTGCATGTCATTGAAGATTGGAACGCGCAAATTACTACCCCTCCTTTAGTGCTGATGTTTAGCTTTCCGACACCTAAGCCGAGAAAAAGACGAATAATAACCGAAAGAGCGCAGGAAACTGGAAGAATTATTCACTCTCGTCCAATCCTTTATTGACCCAGCTTAGAAAAAACCCAACCAATAACAGCTCCAACAGCACCACCAGTAAGAAACTCTGAGGTTCTTTTGTGCCTTTTAAGAATCTCCTCAAATAACCTGGATTTTTCGATGAACTCTCGCCCTGCCAATGTTACCAAAAGGTTTTTTCCGCCCTCATCTTCAGTTGCGAACTCGTAGGTTCCTCGTATGCAATCCCCTAGCACTATATCAATCTTGCGCTTAAATGCATCGTTTTTTAAAGAAAAGTAATTCCAACGAGGCCATATGCCTTTTGATATCATTTCTACAAGCTCACCTCGGGTAGGATTCTTGTTCTTTTTAATCCTGTAGTTTTCAAGTTGTATTAATAATCTTCGCTGTAATAGCATATCATTTCTTCTTATGCGGTTTTGCTATAGATGCCACCTTCAGTTGCGTACAGTTGCTCAATTTGAGACTTGGCATAATCCAGATTACTCTGCGATTCTTGCCATATATTAAACAAGTCGGGAGTAGTTACAATCACAACCCCCATACCCGTCAGTAGCGCAAGAGCATCTTTTGTTACTGCGTCTTGTATGGGCCTTTCCGCCAGTGGTTCGGTACGATGGTTATTAAGAGCAATTACTACCCTGTCCGTATCTCGTTTGTGCTTTTGTATAACTTGAAGCACTTGGGAAATCTTGCCCGAATCTTTTTTCAAGGCACCCGTCAGACCAGTTACCTCAATAATAAGCTTTCGTTCCGCATCTAGCTCCACCTCAATGTCATAAGTTTCGCCTTGAGGAGTGCGTTGCGCTCTATAACCAAAATTCTGAAAAACATTATGAACAGCTTCTTCCAACAAAGCATCATTTTGCCACAATAGCCCAGCGATGCTCAGAAGTCGCCCTTGCTCAGCTTGTAAAGTTGCTATTTCACTTGTAACTTCTGAAAAACGGTTCGACATGGCTGACACTACCCAATCAGGGAGAACATTTGGGTCAGCGGCAATAGTTGGCACTACTCTTTGGCTTAGCTCTGGAAAAAGGTCAATTTCATGGGTTCGGGATACGCGTAGTTTATCTACAGCGGCTTGATAACTAGCATAGACATCCCCCAACACTGCAGCGTGCCCTTTAAAAATAGTGTGGTATCGTTCAGCATCGAAAAATCCACGGCCATCAGAATCGGGCTCAAAACTAGCGAGATGAAGCCACAGGCAACTGTTATGATGATAGGGGCAGTTGCCTCCAAAGTGCTGGTAGCCTATTCGCTGTAAAAATACTTCGGGACTAAAAGAGCTTGAGAAATTCATTACATGAGAGGTGGCATGGATGATAAAATCCCTTGAGCCGTACGAATCCTTTAATAAGGATAATACAAGGTCGAAACGCTGGTCGCCACCACGATTCTTCTCATCATTGCTGATACCAGAATGCCCATCCATCATGGTTCGAGACTATCCCCATTAGTATCTCTTGGCAAGCTCCTGTGCTATTGCTTCCCGAACATCAACGTACTTCCTATCCGCAACCGCCGTATCCCTGTAGCGATAGAAATAATCACTTACCCAATCAGCTTCAGTATTTTGCTCCAAGTCGTAAAAATGAAAGCTCACTTTCTCTTTATCCGCATACGATTCGCCGAAATCTCGTACAGCCATTACGAGAACTGGTTTCTGGTTTGGAGCTTTGATAAGATAAGTCTCTCGGAGGAAACCGTCAGCTCCTTCATATGTTGATAGCGTTTCCAGTATATCTCCGTCCCTATAGTTTTCAGTTGTTACTGTGTGCCAATATGGTTGGCTTTCTTCATCAAAAGTTAAACCCTTCGATAGAATGGCAATGTTATACATACTATACCAATGAGGAGATGTGCCATTTTCTCGTCTGGTTTTTAGCACCATGTCCATAATACCGTCATTATTCAAATCAAGCGTGTTTATTCCATTTTTGAGTGCAATAACTTCAAACTTACCGCCGATATAAATGTGTGGCTTTACGGTTGCCTCAATATTGGGCACTGGCGTTACTGTTGGCGAGGGAGTGGGTGATGCATTGATATCTGGATAGGCAACGTAGCCTGGCATATTATCATCTTTTGTGAACCTTTGAGACTCCCCTATGCTCATTGCCTTATACGCCGCCACTCCAATCAGGATGATAATAACTGGAAGCGTCCATACTGGGAATTGTTTTTTCGTAAATAGTGCTTTGGAACTCAATTTCATTGCTTCGTATCTTCTTTAACCAAAATAATACTCTGTAGTCCATTTATTCTTCACGAGCCACATAAAGAACACAATCCCCAGAATGCCCAAGAGTGGATGAATAGCCCATAGTCCCATAGAAAGCGGGACAAGGACAAGGGTTAAAACAAAGAACATTATTTGTTTTAGAATTTGTCTCCATACACCTGTTCTTTGATTGTAACCTTGCCAAGACCCAGCTCCATCAAATTCATTACTGGGAATTCGTCGCTTAAAGGAATGGTATACATCATTTACCGCGGTTAACTTGGCGATATCCCCCTCTTTTAAATATCTTCTCGCCAGTTTATCCCGAGCATTCCGGACCTCTTTATCGGAAGCGTCCTCAGATACTCCTAGTACTTCATACCATAAATCGTTATTCATACGTCTCTTTTTTCGACATGCCCTATAGCACCCTTGCGTTCCTCCAAGCTTTTCTCGGAGTATTCCCATAAACCTTGATTTTTGAGAAGGAGCTCAATGTGAGCAAGCCAACGACCATACGTTGCTATCTTTTTTCTTTCATCATGCAATATGATGTGGATTACTATAACCCACACCCCCAATAAAACGGTAAGAAGCTCGAAAATCATACGGTAGAGTGACTTGAAAAGTTTGCCTCTTTCATAAAGAACTTATTTCACTAATGGTGCGTAAATATATCCTTTCTCGAGAACGGGAGAAAACCCTTGGGCTAACCAATATTTCATGGCATCTCGTAACGCTGGAAGATTCTTCTTGTCCGAACGTGCCCTTTGCTTCCAGTAATCGCTTTCTCCAATATTCGGCTTCTTGCCATAGACTGCTCTGAATTCTTGCTCAACTACAGCTGGGACCGCAAGATTTGCAATTTCATCCGAAAGAACAGAAGGGGCAATGCGCGTCGTATTTCCCGTACCAAATTCTGCCAATATTGCCGTTACTCGACTTGTTGAAGTGGAGGGAGTAGACTTGCCGAGCGAAAGATAATACCTCATCTTGTCTTCAAGCGATAAGTTGCTCAGAGTTTCTTTGTACCCACGCAAAACCCAGTAATTCGACTCTCCAACGGTAGGCTGTCTGCCAAAGACTCTTGCAAAGAGAATTTTTACGTCCTGCGTAAGAGTGTCAATGCGTAATTTTAAGACATCATTATCTTGCTTCTGTTCGGCTCGTAGCTTGTTTGCGAGAGCCTCTAATTCGAGCTTCAGAAGATTATTGCGAGCCTCTTCTCGATATTGATTTTGTCGAAGGTAATAGCTGTAATCAGAGTAGGAATTGTATGTAGGAGTACTAAGCCCAGTAGTGTTACAGGACGTATACGTTTTATTGAACAAATCGAAAGACGTAGACGTGCAATCAATGTATGCAGCTACTACTGCGTTAGGTCTTATAGTAACGACAACTAACAGTATTACCGCAGTAGTAACAGCTACCTTGTTAAAAAAAGAATGTGTTTTCATGCCATTGTCTTATGAATAAGCTCTGGCGGAAAACACGAAAGGTCTCCCGAGCCAGTGGCTACCCCTTTCGGAGTGAACCCTATGCAGTTTCCCGCATAGACCTATGTACAGTACTGGTCATCAGAAGACCATTTACATGTACATAGGCTTTTATCGCCATGCCGACGAAAAACGTCAGTTTAGGCAATATCTTAAATTGTATTTTTATTATCCCTCAAAAGAGATTTTTTGGCTAGAGGAAGCAATCTTTTCACTTTCTCGAAAGAAATATACTGTAAGGAAACAGTGTTACAATTTCGCGATAATTTCGAGAAAGAAAGAAGAAAAGAATCTTTTGCTTAACTGCAATAGAAATGCCTTAAAACAGGCTATAGACGCAAAATACGCGATGAGCCAGAAAGAAAAAATCCTGCAAAGTATCTCGAAACTCCTAAAATAATGTAGCGTAATTAACTGTTTTTTCTTCAGCCCTATGAAGCAAAACTCCCAAAAAATAGACAAGAAAGGGCTTGGGCCCCTCCTTGCAGCAATTGACCCTGTAGAGCTATGTCTTTTAAATGCCCAAATAAGCCGCCTGTATGACATATGGGCAAACGAAGACGGGCAGCCAGATGTATGGTCGACAATTCTCATATTCCGCAGGACTGGTACAAAGCCGAGCAGTCCCGATGTAGCGGAATCAACTATTGCCGCTTTAGCCGAACTTGGGATATATGCCTTGCAAACGAAAGGAAAACAGTCCTACAGAATCCAAATAAGCGGACAGAGCCTCTCACGGCTTCTATGGGCAACGAAAACTGCCCTACACGGAGCGCAAGAGCAGCAAACGATAGATTTTACACCCACGGGAGAAATGCTCTCTACGGATGGAAGCGGCTCTATCGAGATACCCGAACTATTTACCATTAAAAATAATAAAACGAACGTATCATACGGCATGTTCAGAAAACATGTCTATTCGAATATTGCTAAAATTCTGCACGAAAAGCACGAGCTTGGCGAAGTTGTCCTATACGATGCACTTTGCGAAGAATTGGATGCAATATCCGACAAGCACGGGCTTGATAAGTGGAAAAAAAGCCAACCAGAAAGGAGCAAGCGAGAAGCAGTACGCCAAGCAGGAATACAATTGCAAGAAATTGCCGTTAAAAAACTCGGGGTTCAAAACTATATCGTTTCATACAATACGGGCTTAATGAGAGTTGCGTAAACAATCATAGATAATCGTGTACGGAGTAACATCCGTCTTTCCTGAAACTCTTATCGTAAAGATAAGATTTTTTATTTATCAGCATTTTTCCGCTCATGGTTGGCGTGTGCACACACAGGTCACTCACGAAGGGCAAGAGCCCGCTGGTAAGGAACGTCAGGCGAACTTCGACAACGCCCTACTGGACGCCAAGCTAAGTGTCGAAGACTTTATAACGACCATACGTGCGATAAATGCACTGAAGGAAACTATAAGGCGGTATCTGCAAGGCTACACGTTTATTCCGTCGGCTCACTTGCAGAACGAACGGGCAAGACCCTGCGGGGAGCTTGCTTAGAGCGACGGTTATCTCCAGCCGAGAAACAACGGACATTCTGGAGAGAACGTCAAATGCCTCACCACAGGCTTTTAACTCCCCCGTGCTCCTAATCCCTGAAGGATACTATAACAGACACAAAACGATGAGAAAAGTTCAAGCGCCAAAAATTGTAATAAGAAATTCCGAGAGTTCCGATTCAGAAAAGCTGACTGAACGAGCCCTTGCTTACATTTTTGCGATTGCTGAACAAAACCTAGAACTTTCCACAAGCCAAGAAACGAAAAACGGTCAATAATAACTCATAGAGAACAAAATACGAACATACATATTTAAATCAGAAACATGACAACAAGTCCAAACATTGATACTGAGTCCAAGAAGTCGCGGGTTGCTGCCCTGTACGCACGGGTATCAACAGCTCGCCAAGAGAAAGAAGCAACGGTTGAGAGCCAAATTGAAGAGATTAAAGACCGTATTAGTGGAGACGGACACACTTTGTCGGAAACGAATACGTTTGTGGACGATGGCTGGACAGGGACAATGCTTGAACGACCAGAATTAGATAAAATGCGAGACGCAGCCGCAAGCGGAAGATTCCAAATATTGTACGTCTACGACAGGGGTCGACTTTCCCGAGAGTTGTATCAACAAGAAGTCGTCATTAACGAGCTGAAAGACAAATGGGTTGATTTTATAAGCTTGCACGACGCACCAGCTGACACGCCCGAGCAAAAAGTGCTGCAAATGATGCAAGGAGTGTTTCATCAGTACGAACGCATAAAAATTGCAGAAAGATTCAGACGTGGAAAGCTCTACAAGGCAAAAACTACCGTTATTAATGGGCACGCTCTCTACGGTTACGAAATTGTCCGCATTCCAAGCAAAACAAACGAACAAAGAGAGGAAATACGAAAATATATCGTAAGTGAAGATGAGGCTGAAATTATTCGAAAGATTTACGAATGGTTTACCGAGGAAGACATCGGCAAACGAGAAATCACCCGACGCTTGTACCAACAAGGAATTCTCTCTCCAAAAGGTAAAAAACGATGGGGCAAAGGAACGCTAAACCGAATCCTGTCCTGCGACACGTACGCAAAAGGCGTTATATATTACAACAAATCAGAAGCAGTCCAGCCTAAAAAACCTCGTAAGCATGAAAAATATAAGAAATTCAAAAAAAGTAGTCGAATCATGAAGCCGTACGACAAATGGATTCCTTACGAAGTACCACCAATTATCGATGAAGAGACTTATGGAAAATCCTTAAAGAAGCTAGACTACAATAAGAAATACGCTACAAAGAACCGAAAGAACGAATACCTCTTGTCCGGATTAGTATGGTGCGAATGCGGAAGTAAGCGCGTAGGAGACCCTGGAGGCAATGGCAACCTATACTACCGATGTGCCGACCGTATTTATAAGTTTCCAATTGAAAGCAATTGTACGTCCGCTGGCGTGAATGCTCGTGCCCTAGAACCCGTTTTGTGGGAGGCGTTTGTAAAGTACCTAGCAAATCCAAGTACCCTTAAAGCTTACGCAAGAACGTGGCTAGAAAGCCAATCTCAAAGAAACCATGTTGCGGAAGCCGAGACCGAGAGAATACAAGCAAAAGTAAAGCGCATTCAAGAAGAGGAAGAAAGATATAATAAAGCTTATGGCGCTGGCGCAGTAACGCTAGAACAGCTGCAATCGCTAAAAAGAGAGACGAGCGCCCTAATAAAGAGGTACAAAACGCAAATCAGCCAAATAGAGGCTGGAAAGAAGCTGTATGGCAAAATAACCAGTGCCCAGGTCAACGCACTATACAAAGAGGCTCAAAGTGTCTTACAATCACTGAACATCGCAGACAAAAAGAAAGTTTTGCGAGATTCAGTTGATAAAATAATTGTTGCGGGCAGAAAGTCCGTAGAAGTATGGATTCATTTACCTACAAAAAAATTTACCTCCGTAAAAGAGGGGTTGTATGTTGAGGGTCGGAATCGTAGGCCTGCCAAACGTTGGGAAATCGACGCTGTTTAATGCTTTAACAAAACAGGCCGCTGCAGCGCGTAACGTACCGTTTACTACCATCGAACCGAACGTGGGCGTGGTGCCCGTGCCAG
>Ga0209542_10009842_pt1 | contig 17423 bp, 20 predicted proteins | sample RifCSPhighO2_01_FD_184028 | JGI IMG/M metagenome (GOLD analysis project Ga0209542, IMG submission 184028) | Soil microbial communities from Rifle, Colorado - Rifle CSP2_plank highO2_0.1 (SPAdes) (version 2) | ecosystem: Environmental > Terrestrial > Deep subsurface > Rock core/Sediment ...
TGCAAACCGTATGGAAGTGAGCAGTGGGTGAGTGGGGTGGTAAGTAAATTCGGTTTGCAAACTACAATAAGGGAAAGAGGTAGGCAGAAAGTAACCAAAGGTTCCTGACACCTTTAACCACCTTTAACCTTCTCCCATAGAAATATTAGTTTAGGGCTGATATAATAGTATAACTATGGCAGAGGGCAAAAAGGTGCTTTTATCCGGGATGAAGCCTACGGGCAGGCCACATATAGGCAACTACTTCGGCGCCATGAAGCAGTTCGTTGACCTTGTGGGCCAGTTTGACCCGCACTACATAATGGTCGCTGACTACCATGCTCTTAATCTCATCCAGAATGCATCTGATATGAGGACCTTTACTCATGAGATGGTGCTTGATTATTTGGCTATTGGCCTCGATCCAGATAGGGTCGTATTCTTCAAGCAATCAGATGTTTCCGAACATACCGAGCTTGCTTGGATCTTCGACACTATTACGACCATGCCGTATCTCATGCGCGCTCATGCCTACAAGGATGCCGAGGCCAAGAACAAGGAGATCAGCGTAGGCACATTCAACTACCCCATGCTTATGGCAGCAGATATATTACTCTATGATGCCAACATTGTGCCAGTGGGCCAAGACCAGAAGCAACACGTAGAGTACGCCCGTGATACGGCTCAGAAGTTCAACCACATCTTTGGTGAAGTCTTTGTCATGCCGGAATCGCTAATCATGAGCGAGGTGGCCACCGTGCTCGGTATTGATGGACGCAAGATGAGCAAGAGCTACGGTAATCACATTCCGCTCTTCGCGACAGACGAAGAGATTTATAAGCAAGTGATGAGTATTGTCACAGACTCTAAAGGCGTAGAGGAGGCTAAAGATCCAGAGAAAGATAATGTGTTTGCCTTACACAAGCTCTTTAGCACTCAGGACTTGCCCGCACTTGAGAAGCGTTATCGAGAGGGTGGGATTGGGTATAAAGAAAGTAAGGAGCTCTTGGCAGAGAATATAATCAAGTATATCTCCCCAATGCGAACGCAACGTGAGGAACTAACAAAACAAGATGGACTAGTAGAGAGAGTACTCGAAGAAGGGGCCAGGAAGGCGAAGGTGAAAGCAAGCGAGACAATGCTCAAGGTGAGAAGAGCGATTGGCGTGCGGTAGTCTGATAACCTCTGTTGACTTAGGATACTCGACCTGTTAAGTTGTCCCGAGTACGAACACATGATTATTCTGCGGAGGGAGGAAGATGCCACGTCACTGCGGGTTCGGCCCGGAAGCACAAGCGCGCTGGAAAAGAATCACGGAAACAATGGATATTATTCGAGAATGTGCCGCGGGAGATCTGCGACGGTTTGATGAAGTACGAGAGACCCCAGATCTTGTGGACTTGATCTCTCGCACCATCCACATAAGTACCGAGCAAGCTGAGTGCTATCGAGACCTCTGGAAGAGAACATCCGACAAACGCATTACTGCTCCTCCAATGAGTCTCGCAAAGTAGCGCACATCTCCTTGGTCACGAGTCCGCCGTGATCGCACCGGCGGGCTTTCCTTTTCTATTTAAAGCCTACTTTATGCTATACTGCTAGCCATGATTAGGGCAATTCATACAAATGATTTAAAGAATAAGGTAGGGGAGAGTGTTACTCTACAAGGCTTCGTTCATGCTTTGCGGGTACAGAGCAAGATTATCTTCCTGGTATTGCGAGACATTACCGGGGAGGTTCAGGTAGTTATACAAAATACAGAAGGGAACCATCTGTGGGAAAAGGCTAAAGTTCTAAGCCTTGAATCTGTTGTGCGTATTTCGGGTAAGGTTGTTGAGGCTAAGCAGGCGCCCGGGGGTGTTGAGATTCAGATTGAGACGCTTGAGTTATTGAGTGCTGCGGAGCCAGAACTGCCAATACCTGTGGTGAGCAAGAAGGGTGGGGAAGAAACGGAGGCACCCACGCGTTTCGACTACCGTTGGATTGACCTGCGTAAGCCGGAGAAAGCGCAGATTTTTAAAGTTTGGACGACGCTTGAACAAGGCTTCCGTAATTATTGGCTGGGTAACAACTACATCCAACTTTATCCGCCAGCTTTTATGAATACTGCAAGTGAGAGCGGGGCCGAGGTCTTCGAGGTTAAGTACTTCGAGCGCAAGGCATACTTGGCTCAATCGCCACAATTTTATAAGCAGATGGCTATGGCTTCAGGATTTGAGAAAGTCTTTATGACCGGACCCGTTTTTAGAGCCGAACAATCCTTCACTACACGTCACCTAACTGAGTTCACAGGTTGGGACTTCGAGATTTCTTATATTGAGTCACATCACGATGTTATGGATGCCGAGGAAGGTATGTTGATTGAGGGCTTCAAATCAGTGGCTACGGCATTTCCTGAACTTGGGATCGAGATCCCCAAGTCGCCCTTCCCACGTATCACTATGCAGGAAGTAAAAAATATACTCGCACAACTTAACATACCATCTCCCGAACCATATGATCTCTCGCCGGAAGAAGAACGGGCGATCAGTGAATATGTCAAAGAAAAGTTTAACAACGAATTTGTGTTTATCCACGAATATCATAAGAGTAAGAGCGCCTTCTACCATATGAGATTAGAGGAGGGGAGTGATTATTCAAGACGCTCCGACCTACTCTACAGAGGTATCGAGATTACTACACTTGCCCAAAGAGAGCACAGGCCAGAGATATTAGAGAAGCAGGCAATTGAAAAAGGCATGAACCTTGAATCGCTTACGGACTACCTAAACTTCTTTAAGTATGGTTGTCCTCCACATGGCGGAGCTGGTATCGGTCCGGGGCGCATAATCATGAAACTGCTCGATCTACCTAATGTCCGCGAGGCCACCTTCTTGCCTCGGGATGTTAAAAGACTCAATCCATAATATTTACTTTGAACACGCGTAATCCCTTCACAATTACTACAGATAGGTTTAAGGGTCCGCTTGAGATGTTGCTCGAGTTGATTGAAGCTCGTAAGATGCACATATCGGATGTTTCCCTTTCACAAGTGGCAGAAAAATTTCTTGAGTATCTAGACACAATGGAAGAAGTGCCTCTCGCCGATACGGCAAACTTCGTGTATATAGCGTCTGTACTAATACTAATAAAGTCTAAGAGCCTCCTGCCCGGTCTTGATCTCTCGCCTGAAGAAACAGCCAGTATGGATGATCTCGAAGCAAGACTTGCGCTACTTAAGCTCTTCAGGGATCAATCTTCATCTATACGACAGATATACGACCTTAATAATATCTATTTGCGTGAGGAGAGTACTGTAAGCGACATAATGTTTGTACCGCCAGAAAATATTAATCTGACAATACTGAAAGACATAGCAAAACAAATTATTGCCGGGATGCCTGTGGTCGATAAGATAGAGAAGAAGACAATCGAGAGGGTGATAAGTCTGGAGGAAATGATTGGTGATCTCTCTAGTAGAATACAGAAAACACTCCGGATGTCTTTCAAGGAGTTTAGTGGCCTTCAGAAAAAAGAGAAGGTGAATGTGATTGTTTCCTTCCTGGCTATGCTAGAATTAGTTAAGCGGGGCATTGTAAATGTTACCCAACATGCCGACTTCTCTGATATCGAGATAGAAGCGCTCAATGTAAAAACACCAACCTACACATGAATCTGGAGCAACTAATTGAGGCGATACTATTCTATAAGTCGGAACCAGTCGATCTTAAGTGGCTCTGTAAGGTTACAGATAAAAGTAGGGAAGAGGTACGTATGGCACTCAGCAAACTCAAAGAAACCACCGAGAATGGGGGGGTGGTACTGATCGAGAATGAAGAAGAAGTGAGCCTGGGAACATCGCCTGGCGCCTCGAGTCTAATAGAGAAGATACGCAAGGAAGAGCTAGAGGGGGAATTAGGTAAAGCCGGATTAGAGACGCTCACTGTAATCCTCTACAAGGGACCGATTAGCAAGACCAGTATCGAGTATGTGCGTGGCGTCAACTCTCAATACACCATCCATAATCTGCTTATCCGAGGTCTTATAGAGAAGATAGACAATCCAGGCGACGCAAGAAGTGTACTCTACAAACCTACAACTCATCTGCTTTTACATTTAGGAATTGAAAATATTAAAAAGTTACCTGAGTACGAAATAATCAAAAGCAAATTAAACGAGATCGAGAATGCGAGCAAACCTGAAGAAACTCAGTCTATATAGTCTTTTCTTGATACTTGCCTTACCGGCTCTGGCCGATACGGAGGAAATAGTTTTTCCTCCGACGAAAATCGAGGCAGTGGCCTATGTAGTATACGATATCAAGAGCAACAAGATGATTCTTGAGCATAATGCCGAGGCTCAATTACCCCTGGCCTCCATTACCAAACTGATGACTATATATGAGGCTTACAGCGAAAGCTTGGGAGATGATAGGACTGCCTGCTACACTCTTGTATCATCCTCCAATGAGGAAGCTGATCGAATATCAAGGAGCACGCACGGTGGTATTGCCGGCATGAACCTGATAGCTAAAGATTTGGGGTTAAGGCAAACATTCTATCTTAATGCCTCCGGCTTGGATATAACGGATACTATCTCAGGAGCCTATGGCTCAGCTTTAGATCAGGCTATTCTTATGACCAAAATATACAATGAATATCCTTCTGTTATGCACTGCACGACAGAGAAATTGGCGACTCTTGGCAGTATCACCAAAACAAACACTAATACAAGCATTGATAGGATTATCGGGATAGCCGGATCTAAAACGGGATTTACAGACCTAGCCGGAGGTAATCTGGCTATTATCTTCGATGCTGGAATAGAAGAGCCGGTGGTAATCATAGTCCTGGGATCAAGCCAAGAGGGACGTTTCCTTGATGCGGAAAGGCTATCCTTATTCGCAATAAATTATCTCTCCTCACAATGATTATATCCCGTAAGTATTTGCCGGACAGTATCCTTCTTTTTATTGTTTGCGCGCTTGTAATCCTGGGGGTATTCGTATTTACTTCCGCCTCTTTCGGTTTACTTACCCGAGATGGGGCGACATGGACAAATGTTCTCTTCTCCCAGATTGTTCTTGGCCTTGGGGGTGGACTCTTATTGGGATTCATTGCTTATATTATTCCTTTAGCTAAGTACCGTAGATTCTCTCTCTGGTTAGTCTTATTTGCGGGTTTATTGTGCCTTATCCTTTTTATTCCCGGAGTTGGTTTCTATTCCGGGGGAGCGGTTCGTTGGATACATTTATTCGGCATATCATTCCAACCATCAGAATTTTTGAAAATATCTCTTATTATATTTCTTGCTCACTGGGCATCAATCATCAAGGGTAAAATTAAAACATCTAAGGAAGGTTTACTTCCGTTCCTCGGCTTCATGGGAGTAGCCGGAGTGCTAATAGTATCAGAGCCGGATACTGGGACTTTCCTTGTGATGCTCGCCTCGGCCCTTGGAATATTTATCACAGCCGGTGGGAGGTACCTCCATATAGCTTACATATTTTTAGCGGGCTTATTACTTGTAGGAGGGCTTGTGATAGCGAGGCCATATGTGAGAGAGAGGATCGCAACCTTCTTCGACCCTGACAGGGATCCACTTGGGGCGAGCTATCAATCCAAGCAGGCTCTACTTGCCATAGGTTCTGGACAGCTGACGGGAAGAGGCTTCGGCCAAAGTGTCCAGAAGTATCGCTCACTGCCTGAGCCCATTGGAGATTCTGTTTTCGCTGTTCTGGGCGAAGAGTTTGGTTTCGTGGGTACAACCATCCTGCTTCTGCTCTATCTCAGCTTCTTCCTCCGAGGCCTAACTATCGCCAATCGGTCGAGTGATGAGTTCCATAGACTCCTTGGGGTAGGTCTTGCTATAATGATAACTGCTCAGGCCTTCATGCATATCGGGGCACTTATTGGCCTTATCCCTCTCACGGGGGTACCCCTACCTTTCGTAAGTCATGGTGGTACGGCTCTTATGTTTAGTCTCATCGCGACAGGACTCCTCTTGCAAGTCTCAAATAAGCAAAATATTACTTAAATGAAAATACTACTTTCTGGAGGCGGTTCAGGAGGACACTTCTATCCATTGATGGCAATTGTTGAAGAGCTTAGTATTTTAATAAATGAAAAGCATCTAATTGAGCCCAAGTACTATTATATGGGAGACGAGCCTTATGACGAGAGGGCACTCTTCGAGCAAGATATTACATTTATTAAAGTACCTGCAGGTAAACTGCGACTTTACCGTTCAATACGTAATTTACTTGACCCAATCCGCACTCTCTTAGGTGTGTTCATAGCTACTTGGAAGATGTTCTTAATTTACCCCGATGTTGTAATAGGGAAGGGGGGATACTCGAGCTTCCCAGCTATGGTTGCGGCGCGAATCTTAGGAATACCGGTGGTCATACACGAGTCTGATTCTGTTCCAGGTCGGGTAAATAAGTTTGCGGGCAAATTTGCCAAGCGGATCGGTGTGGCCTATCCAAGCGCGGCTGAATATTTCAAAGGTAAAGACGTAGCCTTAGTTGGTGTACCTATCCGTAGAGAGTTAGTTACCCCAGTTCATGAAGGTGCCTACGAACAATTGAAGTTGGATAGGAATATTCCGGTAATTCTCGTCATGGGAGGCTCGCAAGGGGCTCAAATTATTAATGATGTTGTACTCGATATTCTGCCGTCGATGCTCGCCAAATATCAAGTAATTCATCAAGTCGGAGTAAAAAATGTTGAGGATATCAAAACAAGATTATCCGTAGTCCTAGCCGATAGTGAGTATAAGGATCGGTACAAGATGTTCGGTTGGCTCACCAGTAGTGCCGAAGCGATGGCAGCCGGTATTGCCAAACTCGTAGTCACCAGAGCCGGCTCGACCACACTCTTCGAGATTGCCTGTTGGGGCCTACCTAGTATCGTTATACCAATACCAAAAAATATAAGCAGAGATCAACACGAGAACGCCTTTAACTACGCCCGTAGTGGAGCAGGTATCCTGCTTGAAGAAAGCAACCTAAGTGCGCACATACTCTTATCGGAGGTTGATCGCATATTGGAAAACACAGAACTCCAACTCCAGATGAGGACGCGCGCTCTGGCCTTCGCTAAACCGGACGCTGCCCGCAAAATGGCCGAAACCATCCTCGACATCACCCTCCCCCACGAGAAATAAAATTGGAAACACCTCGGGATTCGCGCAGATTGCGGAGCCCGAGGTGTTTGATTACTCAGTTGTCCTTCAGAGCAGGACAGGGTCAACCGGGGACTCGAAGCGAACAGCCTCGGGGTTTGGCGGGATATTATTCCTACCCCAACCATGTACCTCGTTCATAGCCGACACACACCGTACGAATTGACGCCTGGGATCATCCTGCTCGAGATCGGTATTCGTCAGAACATAGTGAGCTGTCACCAGAAAATCAAGTAGAGAGAGCTCGTAATCCCCGATGATGATGACGTCTCCTACTCCTGGACCTCCGTATCCAAGAGTCTTAACGCGAAGTCCATCCGGCTTGGTACCCATATTCAGGTCGAGCGACATGTCTATCTCCTTGCTACTTCCTAGTAGCGGATAGTGCGGGTTGGAATCCGTATAGAAGCATACACGAACCAGACTAATTGTCAAGAGTGCCTATGCGATTCCGAAGCAAGGATATTTAAGGTATTATATGGTGTATGAGTAAGATAATTACAAGGTTCGCGCCAAGTCCGACGGGATTGCCACATTTGGGGACGGCTATGTACGCCCTTCTTAACTACGTTTATGCCAGGCAGAATAACGGCAAGGTTATTATGCGTAGTGAGGACACAGATCCTGCACGTTCTAAGCCAGAATTCGAGAAGGCAATTATTGAGGATCTAGCATGGCTCGGTATCAAGGCTGATGAGTTCTACCGGCAATCAGACAGATTGGAAATCTATAAGAAATATATTAAGCAACTTATAGATAGTGGTAACGCATATTTATCTAAGGAAAAATCTGAGGAAGGAATAGAAAACGAGATTGTGCGCTTCAAGAACCCAAATAAGGTGATCACTTTTACTGATATGTCACGCGGTGAAATCACAGTTGATACAGCAGATTTGAAGGATTTCGTGATCGCTCGGAGCATGAGCTCGCCACTATTTCACTTAACCGTTGTGGTGGATGATTATGAGATGGGAGTCACACACGTCATACGTGGCGAGGATGGCCTGGCCAACACACCCCGTCAAATCCTTATCCAAGAAGCTATTGGAGCACCTCGGCCTGTCTATGCTCACTTTCCCTTTGTTCTCGGAGCAAATAGGCAAAAAATAGGCAAACGTAATGGTGCAGTAGGTATACGAGAGTATCGAGAGCAGGGCTACTTGCCCGAGGCAGTGCTTAATTTCTGTCTATTGTTAGTCTGGCACCCCAAGGATGATAGAGAGCTATTCACACTGCCGGAGATGATCGAAAACTTCGAGCTTAAGCGAATCGGCAAAAGTGGAGCAATACTTGATCCAACAAAATTAAATTGGCTCAATAGAGAATATATCAAGAAGTTGACACAAGAAGAGTTCCTGGATAAAGCTAAGCTATATTTGGCGAATAATGAAAGCACCAAATTCCTGCCGGTGCTACTTGAGAGGATTGACAAATTTGGGGATTTGACAGGATTGCTTGCCGAGGGAGGGGAATTCGACTTCTTAACATCGGAGCCGAAAGTGACGAAAGAATTATTGATAGGGAAGTCAGGTGCAAGCGCACAAGAGATCAAGAGACACCTAAATTTCTTACTTGAGAAGGGGACTGACAGGGATACAGTGTGGCCGTATGCAGAAGCTGAAGGTAAGGGCAAGGTCCTCTGGCCTATGCGTGTGGCTCTCTCGGGAAAGGAAAAGTCGCCCGACCCATTCACCCTCACTGCAATGCTCGGCAAAGAGGAATCCCTCGTTCGAATACGAGCATCCATTGACATGCTATCATAGAGGGATGAGGAAGTTTATTGCGTTACCCTCTGTTTTTATTGCTGTTATTGTCATATTGATATGGCCATATTTCAGTCATGCAGAGAGTGTGTCTGATCAGATACTGGAAACTCGAACAAAAATAGAAAGGCTGGAGGCGGACATAGCAAAAACCCAGAAAGACCTTATGGGCGTAGAAAAGGAAGCAGATACCCTGGCAAATAACATCAAGGCGCTTGATCTAAATCAAAAGAAGCTTGAGTCCCAAACCAAACTTACCGAGAATAAAATTGTAAGTACCAACTACTCTATTGAAGATTTAATATCTGAAATAGAAACTGATACCAAAAATATAGACAAGCAGACAGTCCGCCTCGCTGTACTACTTAGGAATATTCATTTTTCCATATTTGATACAGGACCTGAAGTAATCTTTTCTGATCTTACTATTTCTGAAAAAGTTGACAGGATATACGCAGTAGAGAAACTACAAAAAAAGGTGCGTGATGTAATGGTAGAACTAAGAAGTGAAAAAATTAGGCTAACTAATGAAAAGGACGAGCTCCTAATCGAGCGAGACAAATTGGTGAGACTGAAGAGTAATCTTGTGGATCAAGGAGTCCTTGTAGAGGCAAATAAAAAAAATAAGCAATCGCTACTTGTTACAACAAAAAATAAAGAATCAAATTACAAAATCTTATTGGAGCAAAGGATAGCCCAGAAAACTGCCTTCGAGAAGGATCTCCATGATTATGAGGCCAGGTTGCGCAATGCGGATCTTAGCAATATTCCTTCTCCCGGAAAGGGTGTACTTGCTTGGCCTGTTGACGATCCATATATCACTCAATATTTCGGCAATACACAGTTCGCAAAAGACAATGCTAAGGTTTACAATGGCAAGGGCCACAACGGCGTGGATCTCCGCGCATCCATAGGTAGCGCTATCAAATCAGTCGCAAGTGGAGTAGTGAAGGGGACTGGCAATACAGATCTAGGGTGTCCGGGTGGCTCATATGGCAAGTGGGTACTTATAACACACAATAATGGGCTGTCAAGCCTTTACGCCCACTTGTCACTAGTCAAGGTAAATGTCGGCGACCAACTCGGCACTGGTGATCTTGTGGGTTATAGTGGTTCTACCGGGTATGTTACCGGTCCTCATTTACACTTTACTATTTATGCGAGTAATGGAGTTAGAGTTGACACGCTGGCTCGGGCTGATGGAACCAAGAGCAGTTGCGGAAATATGCCTATATCGCCTTTAAATGGTTACCTAAATCCTCTATTATATCTATGATGAACCAACCAAGGACACATAGGAAAGGTATAGTGAGCCTACTAGTCCTATTTATCATTGCCATGGTCCTTATAGGCTCGTTCAAGGTAGATGTGGTGAGATACCTATATTCGACCCCTGAACAAGCACTGAACGACAATTTTGTCCTCATTATAGAGACAGGGAAGGTTATCTGGACAGATTACATTAGATATCCAATTGCCTTTGTATGGAACGAGTATATTGTAGCCTTCGTAAAAGGGGAGTGGCTTGGCGGTCTAGATGCCAAGTTGAAGGCTACTAGCACATTACCTCCAGAATGATTTGTAGTTGGCTCTACCTATGTCGCAAAAGGTATATTGTGCGACATAGGTACGATTTACCCTATTTGACAGATATAGTTATCCACAGTCCTCTTTCCTAGCCAAGATCTACCGCTCTCCCCTCCAGAAGTCTATAGCCAAGGAAAGTGCCCAGGCTTAGGCAAATAAACAAGATGACAAATAATGTCCCGCTAATATTTCCTTGCACCATTTGCAAATAAAACATAAGGAACCAGGCAGTAATGTATATTGAGCCCGTAAGGTTGAAGAGGGCACTCCACTTCCCTGTTAGAGGCGTCACTCCCCTTTTCCCGAGACTAAGGCTCGACAATTTCCTCGAAAAGGGCACTGAAATAATTATGCTTCCAATAATTATTATCACCAGAAGCATGTTTTTAAAAAAACTTCCAATATACAGTGGACTAAAAATGAATAGGCCAACCCATAATACAATCCGGAAGTCCTTCAGGTGGGCATATAACAGACTCCTCACGCTCTCGTCACTCTCTGCAACAAAAAATAAGTAGCTTGCTACTAATGCAGTTGAGAGGGTGGTAATCATAACAAGCCCGATCGCCTGTAGGGTGGTGAAGAGAACAAGGGCTTCAAGGGCGAAATATACCCCTATCATTTTGAAGAAGTCTCTCATGTTAAGTTTGAGCATGATAAACCCTAGAATAAATCCGACGAAGCCCACAGCGACCAATTTAATCTCAGCAAGATTGATTGGGGTAAATAGATATGTAAGCAACAATACCGGATAGATTACTAAAAAAAAATCAAAGAGACGTCCGGTTATATTCTCCGCCGCGAATGCGTCTCCCTCCTTATTCTCCCTGCAATACTCATGTCCTAATAGTGCAAATACGAACGCCCAGGCACAAATAGCGCTTCCTAGGGCTAACAAAACTTGTTGTATAAATATAATCATAGTCCTGGGCAATTTGCTGCAGGAGAATACCCCGCACTCCTAGCCTCTGCAATACTATTAAACCATATTCTGTTAGTTTCGCTAATGCGTTTTGCACTCCCGCAGGTGGGTAAGTAGTACTTAGTTCCATTGCGCGACGCGACGTATCTCCCCTCCCCCACCTTCACAGAAGCCGTTTTACTCTGCCCTATTTTCTGCTCATAGGTTGTAGTAGTTGTAGTAATGGTAAGTGGGGGCTTGTTCATCTCTAATTTAGATAAGCGCCCTAGACCAAAGGCAAGTGTAGAAGTAAGCAAAACCAGAGTCCCAACAAGGATTGCCTTAGAATGTTGCTCTTTATCCATATACCTGATATTATAGCGCGTATGGCACATAAAAAGGCAGGTGGTTCAACAAAAAACTTACGTGACTCTAATCCTAAGTATCTGGGTATTAAGGTCACTGATGGAGATAATATAAGGACAGGAGGTATTATAGTGCGCCAAAGGGGCACAAGGTATCTGGCTGGCGAAAATGTAGGTATCGGCAAGGACCATACCCTATTCGCTCTCGCCTCTGGTAAGGTTAGTTATGGGGATAAGCGCAAACGATCTTTCACTGGCAAGATTACACGCTTTCCGATAGTACGCGTAAGGTAAAGGCAACCTTACCATTATCTCCGGCAGTAATAACGTGATCTCCAACACTCTTTATGGGATGCTCTAAGTTTAGTAGAAGGACAGGCAAACCTACAAGCTTGGATATCTCATCTGCATCAATCCCAGCAAAAAGATTGCCCTTGTCATTGGCAGGCTTGGAAAGCTCGAACACCTTCTTGTCCACTTTAGCAAGCGCCTCGTCCCGAAGAGCACTTGACTCTCGCAACTTGCGTTCTGACACATCTTTATCTCTTGCAATTTCTAAAATCGCAGAGCTTGTAGCAAGTCTTGCCACCTTCTTGGGAAATAGGAAATTCTGCGCGTAACCATCTGCCACTTCTTTAATATCTCCTCTCTTACCTAACCCCTTGATATCTTTAAGAACTACGATTTTCATATAAATTTAATTAACTATCTTATTTACTAATTCTATTGCCTTATCAAGCTGAGGATCCTTCTTTTTCTCGTAATCCTCTTTACTTAGGTCAACAACATAGTCCGGTTTTACACCCTTCTCAGATATCGAAAGTCCATCTGGTGTAAGCCACCGCGCTACAGTAACCTTGACCGATGTTGTATCTGTCACATCCAGCAACTCTTGAACGGATCCCTTCCCGAAGGTCTGAACCCCCACCAGGGGAACATCCAGATTCTCGTTTAATGCGGCGGCCAAGATCTCTGAAGCGGACGCGCTACCATGATCCACTAAAATGGCCATCCTAAGATTAGAGTTGAAAACATCGTAGCCTCGACTCCTATGTACTATCTCATTTTTCCCCTTGCCGAAGTATTCCCTAACCACCACCCTGCCTTCCGGCAGGAACCAACTAGCCATATCAACAGCAGCCTCCAGATATCCTCCAGGATTGCCCCTTAGGTCAAGTACAAGTTTATTCCCGCCCGTATCAGTAAACTCTTGCAAAGCATCTCGAAACAATTGTGGTGAGGTTGCTGAGAAGGTGTAAAGATGGATCACGAAAATGTTGCCACTTTTTGCTTTAACAATTTCTGTTTTTAATGGGGGAATATCTATGACGTCACGCACCACTAGTATACTAAGTGGTTCCATTTCCTTATCTCTCAATATCGTTAGCTTTACCGCAGTTCCCTTTGGCCCGCGTATTTTGTTAACAGCTTCCTCAATAGATAACCCCTGACTACTATCATTATCTATTTTGATTATCTTATCGAGGGATCTAACCCCAGCCTTCTCAGATGGTGAGCCCTTAAGTGGGGCGACCACAATAAGAACGTCATACCTGATGGCAATCTCCATTCCCACGCCCTCGAAATTGCCACTAATGTCACTCTTGAATATCTCATTCTCCGACGGAGGCAGGAATACGGTATATGGATCGTCAAGAGAATTGGTTAGTCCGGCAATAGCCCCCCAGACCATCTTCTGGGTGAAGAGGCTCGTCTTCTCGGGAGTAGTAGATGAGATGTTGGCTGGTACGTATTTATCATTCAGGATATTCCAGGTTTTCCAGAAGGGCCCGAAATCAACTTGACTTGCTATAACATCAGTTTTATTGTCCAAGCCCGTTACCCTGTCTATCTCCGGTATCTTCTTCCCGCCCACTTTCATACCCACCCCAAAGGCAAGTCCGATAACGACAATCAGTAATATATTCTTGAATATTTTACTCATTTATAAATTAGACTTATTGACTCCCTATGCTAACATAAATGCTATGGATATTCACCTATACAACACTCTCACCCGAAAGAAGGATCTCCTCTCCCCTATTACGCCCAACAATGTCAAGATTTATACCTGTGGATTGACGGTTTACGATTATGCACACATAGGTAATCTGCGCTCTTATATTTTTGCAGATACGCTACATAGAACACTCGCCAATACTGATTTGGAAGTGGAACAAATAGAAAACATAACTGATGTCGGCCATCTTGTGGGTGATGGTGACGAAGGCGAGGATAAGATGGATGTGGGTGTTCGTAAAACGGGCAAGAGCGCCTGGGAGATTGCTGAGTTATTTACTGATGCCTTCAAACATGATCGTAATGCACTGAACATTTTGCCACCGACTAAGTGGATCAAGGCTACAGATACAATTCAGGAACAAATTGACTTTATTAAAGAGCTTGAGACTAAGGGATACACATATAAGATTAATGATGGCATATATTTTGATACTTCGAAATTGTCTGATTACGGCAAGCTCGCCCAGCTGGACATAGCAGGACTGCGCGAGGGTGCACGAATCGTTTTTAATAAGGAGAAGCGTAAAGCCACCGACTTTGCACTTTGGAAGTTATCCCCTGCAAGTATTAATGGCAAAAAACGCGATATGGAATGGGAGAGTCCGTGGGGTATAGGCTTTCCTGGTTGGCATATCGAGTGTTCAGCCATGAGTCGCAAGTTTCTAGGTTTTCCTTTCGATATTCATACTGGTGGAATTGATCATGTACCCGTACACCACACAAACGAGATAGCCCAGAACGAGGCTTGTTGTGATAGTACCGGTGCAAATATTTGGATGCACAATGAACATTTACTGGTTGATGGCAAAAAGATGAGCAAGTCGCTCGGGAATTTCTACATACTCAGTGATATCGTCGAAAAGGGTTACTCCCCGCTCGCCTTCAGATACTTATGCCTCTGTACGCATTACCGACAAAAACTCAACTTCACCTGGGAAGCACTTGAGTCAGCACAAATAAGCCTTAACAAGCTAGTCCGTGCCCTCGCCACACAAGTAGATACTCCACTTGGACATCCAGTGTCCAAGTTGCTGGAAGTAATGACGGATGATCTTAATACACCCCAAGCTCTGGCAAGCATCTGGGAGTCTCTTAACTCAGGCAAGAATATTGATATCGAATTTGTAGACAAACTACTCGGCTTGTCGCTTAGCGACCAGATCGTTAATTACAAGGAGTTGCAGACAAACATACCAGATGAAGTGCGGAAACTGATAGATGCGCGGGAGAAAGCAAGACTGGGGAAAGATTGGGGAAAGGCTGACGATTTAAGGGCTCAAATTGAAAAACTTGGGTGGAAAGTGATGGATAAGACCGAGGGTCCGGAGCTTGAGCCTTTGTGCTAGACTTTACCGATGGCAGGCAAAACAGGAGGCGTTAGGATCCCCCCTCAAGACGTGGAGGCCGAGAAGGCCCTCCTTGGTTGCATCATGCTACGACCAGACACGATGAGTGAGGTACAGGAAAATGTGGAAAAGGGTGCCTTCTACTCCGACAAACATAACTGGATATACAATGCCATGATAGATCTGGCAAGCGTGGGTAACCCTATTGATCTCCTGTCTCTATCGTCAAAATTAGGTGATCAAGGGAAATTGGAAAAGATTGGTGGCTCTGCTTATCTCACCGAGTTAATCAATTCAGTCCCCTCAGCTGCCAATATCATACATTACGCGGGTATGGTCCATAAGAAGTATGTCCTTCGCAATATGATCTACGCGGCCGATCACATCTCCGAGATCGCCTATGAGCCCGAGGCTGATGTGGAAACTGTACTTGATAGAGCAGGTAAGAAGCTCCTAGACGTAGCAAGTTACAGTAAGCATAAGTTCATAAGCTTGAAGGATACACTGGATGATGCATGGCACAGACTGGAACGCCTGCATGAAAATAAGGACGAGTTACGTGGTGTCCCGACAGGTTTCGCAGATTTAGATATCAAGCTTGCCGGTCTGCAAAAATCAGACCTTGTAATACTAGCCGCAAGACCGGGTATGGGTAAGACGTCGCTTGCCCTCGACATTGCTCGGAACACGGCCCTTAAACATGGGACATCTGTTGGCATCTTCTCTCTCGAGATGAGCGCAGGTCAACTTGTTGATCGTTTACTTGCGGCGGAGTCTCGAGTGGACTCCTGGCGCTTACGAACGGGTAAAATTACTGCTGAGGATGACTTTTCTCGTATTCGTGATTCACTCGATCGCCTAGCCAAAGCTCCTATCTTCATAGATGACGATTCCTATATAGACATCACACGTATGAAGGGCGTCTCACGCAGACTCAAGAATGAACACAATCTTGGACTCATTATAGTAGACTATCTCCAACTACTAGTGCCTAGGCGTAATTACGATTCCCTAGTCCAACAAGTTACAGAGATCTCGCGAGCACTTAAGGGTCTGGCTCGTGAGCTTGATGTCCCCGTTCTTGCTCTTTCCCAACTAAACAGGAATGTAGAACAAAGAGGCGGTAGACCCAAGCTATCGGACCTACGTGATTCCGGATCAATCGAGCAAGACGCAGATGTGGTTATGTTTATCCATCGAGAGGAGAATGATAAGGCCGAGGGTGGCAGAAAGAGCAATACTGCCGAGATCCTGATAGAGAAGCATCGTAATGGACCGACGGGGATTGTTAAACTTTACTTCGATGCTGACAGGGTCACCTTTACTCCTATGGCGAAGGAAACATTTGGAGAATTTTAATCTCTAGAGTAGGCAACATGCAAGACACAATAACCAAACTTGCGGAACTTTTCCAGAGATTGCCCGGCATTGGCCCAAGGCAAGCTAAACGATTTGTGCACTATATATTGCAATCGGGAAGAAGTTATTCTGATGATCTTAGTAAGACTATTGCACGTCTGGAAACCGATGTCTTGCAATGTGCTAGGTGTCAAAGGTTCTACTTAAAGAATAGAAAAGAAAAATGCGAATTATGCGAAAACCCATTAACACCGAATATCTTGCTCGTGGTGGAAAAGGATGCAGATCTTGATAATATCCGACGCTCAGGATCATTCGAAGGATGGTACTTTGTCCTAGGAGGACTTATCCCAATATTGGAGGAGTACCCAAAGAAGCATATCCGCCTTCATGAACTAGACAAGAGGATCAAGGAGTTACCTGATCTGCAAGAAATAGTCCTCGCTCTCTCAACCAATACTCTTGGTGACAATACCATAGAATACCTAAAGAGTCGCTTTGCTAAATTGAATATTAAAATCTCCGTTCTTGGCAGAGGACTCTCTACGGGTGCGGAACTCGAATACTCGGACGCCAACACGCTCTCGCACGCACTTACTAATCGCAAATAGAAATGTTATTTAATAGCTAAAATCTTTACCTTCGCAAGAGTCTGACGGTGGCCGTACTTGGTGCGACGATTGCTCTTGGCCTTGTATCTAACACCTTCAACCTTTGGTGACCTGACCTCACCAACTATCTCTGCCTCTACCTTCGCTAGAGCAAGATGCGGATTACCTATCAATGTGGTTACTCCATCATCAACCAATAATACCTTGTCAAATGTAAATTTGCCTGACTCCTGTCCTAGACGCTCAACCGTAATAGTGTCTCCTTCAGAGACTTGGTACTGCTTGCCCCCTGTGGCTATAACAGCGAATTTTGCCCTCTTATCTAC
>Ga0209542_10009843_pt1 | contig 17417 bp, 18 predicted proteins | sample RifCSPhighO2_01_FD_184028 | JGI IMG/M metagenome (GOLD analysis project Ga0209542, IMG submission 184028) | Soil microbial communities from Rifle, Colorado - Rifle CSP2_plank highO2_0.1 (SPAdes) (version 2) | ecosystem: Environmental > Terrestrial > Deep subsurface > Rock core/Sediment ...
GGCGCCGCGGGGCTCTCACCCATCTTCGTGACGCAACTCGCATTTCTCGATGCCGCGCGGTACGGCGAGTACCTTGAAGGCGCGCGTACTGCCATCGCAGGATTCGGCAGCGCCTTCTTGCTTCTCGTATCACTTAAATATTTTTTCAACGACAAGAAGACGGTGCATTGGATAGAAACGATTGAACGATACCTGTCGCGCTGGGGCGGTATTGAGGCGATAGAGATAGCGCTCGTGCTTGTGGTGCTTCTCGTGTCTGCTTTCATCGTGCCCGCGGAAGCGGCGACGCTGCTCTTCTCTGGTCTGATAGGCGTTGTGGTATTCATCATTATCGAAGGAATCGCTCAATCATTTGAGGTCGAGACCGGCCCCGCGGCGGCGACTGCGGGCGCGGCCCTCTTCGTCTACCTCAACGTGCTCGACTCGGCGTTTTCGCTCGACGGTGTGGTCGGCGCGTTCGCCATTACCTCGTCACTCCCCATCATTATCGGCGGCCTTGGTATCGGGGCAATTTTCGTGCGAACCTTTACCGTCGCACTCGTGCGGGCCAAGACGCTCGACGAGCTCCCCTACCTCGAACACGGCGCGCACTATGCTATTTTCGGCCTAGCACTCGCGATGCTCCTCGGCATTTTCATGCATGTACCCGAAGCAATCACCGGCCTCGTCGGTTTAGTGATAATCATCTTCGCGTACATTTCCTCGCGCCGCGCCCGTCCGTAGTTTCCTCAACCTTCGTAGCTTTAGCGAAGTAGGTAGCGAAGGCGTGCAGAGAAATCCATCAATCGCGGGTTCGGTGAAAGGTCACTTTTCTCCCAAAACGAAACGTTTCGTGTACCACGCCAAGCCGCTGGATGTGCGTGGAAAAGAATCGTCGCGCACAATACCGAGTGCGCGATTCATCTCAATAGACGCGATATTGTCATCTTTGATGGCGGTAATGACCCCTGCGCACCCACGCTCTTTAATTAGTTCCTCGAACCGAAGCTTTAATTGAGTTCCGATTCCTTGTCTCCAATATTCGGGGTGAACGAGTGTCCACTTAATATTCCCGAAACGTTCGCCCTTGCTATTCGCAATCATCTGCGCTTCGAGCGACCCTATCGTTTTTCCGGATTTTTCATCTTTTACACTCAAAAGTATCCAGTTGCTAGTATCAGTTATTTTTTCCAGGTTTTTTCGGGAGCTTCGAAGTTCTATGGAAACCCGCTTTTCTTCATCAGAATAGTGAGGTGACACATTTAAAACCAAGGAAAAGAAGCCGGCATATTCTATTGCGTCGTTTGCGGTCATTCTCTCGATGCTATGCGGCAAAGCCGCGAAGAAGGTTCCGTCGGGGATGTGGTCGTCCTCAACCAGCCGTTCTATAGGTTCCTCCTCTCTCAGCGGCATCGGTTTGAAACCCTGGGGTAATTCAAAACCCATACACGCATTCTACAGCAGAAAAGAATATCTCTGGAAACCCGAGCGGCTACTCCACTCCCGTTATTTTTCCTGCCTCGGCAGCCTCTTCGCTCGCTTGTTCGGCTATTGAGTCGTCGGGTGCTGAGACTTGCACGTCGCGACCGGTATCTCCGGCGGCTTGCCGTGAGCTTGTCGAACGGCCACCGCGTATGGGACGATAATTTAAGAGGTAGCGGCGCGGGTCTTCGTCGAGGTCTAGGAAGTGCTCTGTCGCTTCGCGGAGCTTGCCCGAAGTCGAGCGGCCGAAGGAGACGACTTCCACTTGACAGCCCGCGTGCATCTTCAAGTATTCAACAAGCGGCACGAAATCGCCGTCGCCGGTAATGAGGATGACCGTGTCGAGTTTGGGCGATGCGGTAATCGCATCTACCGCCATGCCGACGTCCCAATCCGCCTTCTTCGCACCGCCGTAGAATATCTGGAGCTCTTTGGTCTTCGGTTCGATGCCGACTTTGGTGAGTGCTTCGAGGAAGGCGGTTTCCTCGCCGCTTTCCGTCGTCACCATGTAGGCGCGGGCACGGATGAGGTGGCGACCGGCGACAGCATCTTTGAGTACGTTGCCGAAATTGACGCGCGCGTGATAAATATTTTTCGCGCTGTGGTAGAGGTTCTGCGTGTCGATGAATACACCGACGCGCTGTTCTGAATGTTTGACTATAGCCATACAAATAGCTTGTAGCTAGCAGCTTGTAGCTGGTAGCTGGTAGCAATAAAATTAAAAACCCTTATTAAAATACTGTACGAAGTCTACTCCTAGGCAGACGGAGAGCAAATGAAGCGCTTTCCCTGCAAGCTACCAGCTATTTTTTCAGGCCGAGCTTCTTCACCAAAGTGCCGTACGAACGCTTATTGGTCGCTTCCAAGTACTTCAAATGCTTGCGGCGATCGGCGACAAGGCCCAAAAGGCCTCGCCGGCTGTGCTTATCCTTGCGATTTTTATCCAAATGGACCGAAAGTTCCTCGATTCTACGTGTCAACACAGCCACCTGGACCTCCGGAGAGCCAGTGTCTGTGTCGTGGCGACGTGCTTTGCCTATCTCGTTCTGCTTTTTACGCTTCGTAAGCATCGCGGAATCGTATCATATTCCTCGCCATTTAGCAAGGGGGCGGCCCAAGTAACTAACTTGAGCCGCCCCTCTTCCGTGGCTTGTTTGTGAGCCTATTGGGTCGCCGGTGTTGAAGTACCCGGCTGTACCTTCACGAGCTGCACCTGGAAAATAAGCGTAGAATTGGCCGGAATGATGACCTTTCCCGTGGCAGGATCCTTCACGTCCTCTGTGCCGTAGCCAAGGGCCGGCGGGATGGAGAGCAGACGTTCGCCTCCTTCCTTCATGGTGTTGATGCCGATCTGGAAGCCCGGAATGAGGCCCTGGGAACCGAGTACGAAGGTAAGCAGCTTATTGTCGTGTGCGGCCGAACTGTCGAAGACCGTACCGTCGGTGAATTTCCCTACATAGAGGACCGAAACGGTGTCGCCCGGTTTTGCCTCAAGACCGGTACCAACCTTCACATCCTGGCCTTGGACCTGGTTTGCGGTCGTGGTGGCCGTTTGCTGCTGTGCCGGAGATGGGCCGGTTACTTTTGTTTGCGATTTATAAACGAGATAACCGCCGATAAGAATTACGATAATAACGACGAATCCGATAATCATTGTTCTTGTATTCATAGTCTGTACAGAATAACTCCTCCCGCGAATCATGCAAGGTGTGCACGGGCAGCGCGGGGCGTACAATTGACAGATGGAGCCGTTAGCATCCAGAATCCGACCTAAAACACTCAATGAATTCGTCGGGCAGGAGCATTTAACCGGCACCGGCAAGCCCTTGCGTGTCGCCATCGGGAAAAAAGAACTTTTCTCGTTCATTCTGTGGGGTCCACCGGGGAGCGGTAAGACAACGCTCGCGCGCATTTATGCAAATGCGGTCGGCGCGGATTTCTATGAGCTCTCGGCGGTGGATTCGGGAAAAGAGGATATCAAGAAAGTAATTGGTAGTCGAACTTCTGCTGCAAGCTACCAGCTACAAGCTACCAGCTTAACAAAACCAAAGGTTTTATTCATCGACGAGATACACCGCTTCAATAAAGCGCAGCAGGATTTCCTCCTCCCCTTCGTCGAGCGCGGAGACATCACGCTCATCGGCGCGACTACCGAGAATCCGAGCTTCGAGATAATTTCCCCGCTGCTCTCCCGTTGCCGCGTATTCGTCTTGAACGAACACAATGAAAAAGAGATGGAGCAGATACTGTCGCTCGCATTTAAGAAATTGTCCGCCGGAGGCGGATCCGCCTCCGGCGGAAAAATTCCGAAAGACGCGCGCGACTGGCTCGTGCAGATGGCGGGCGGCGACGCGCGGCAGGCCATCACGACGCTCGAAACGACGCAGGCGCTCTACGGGAAGATAACGCTCGACGATCTGAAAGAGGCCATCCAGTCCAAACATCTGCGTTACGACAAAAAAGGCGAAGAGCACTACAACACCATCTCCGCGTTCATAAAAAGCATGCGCGCATCGCAGCCCGATGCCGCACTCTACTATCTCGCGCGCATGGTGGACGCGGGCGAAGATCCGAAATTCATCGCGCGACGCATGGTCATATTTGCGAGTGAAGATATCGGGCTGGCGCAGCCGACCGCGCTCGTCGTTGCCAACGCTGTATTCGATGCGGTAAATAAGATCGGCTACCCGGAGGCGACGATAAATCTTGCGCACGGCGTCGCCTACCTCTCGCAGTGCAAAAAAGACCGGCGCTCGTACGACGCCGTGTTCGCTGCACTCGATGATGTGAAAAAATTCGGCAATCTCCCTATCCCCCTCCACATCCGCAACGCTCCGACGAAGTTAATGAAAGATTTGAAGTACGGAAAAGGATACGAGCAGTACGACAAAGAATCCTATCTGCCTGAGAAATTAAAAAAGAAAAGGTATTTGAAATAATTAATCCATTAAGGGCTTTTTCACATCCACGTTGGTCGTCTGGTAGACCCAGTTTATCCAGTTGGAGTAGAAAACCTGCCCGTTCGCCCCCCAATTCTTGAGGGGCGTTTTGGTCTCGTCTCCCCTTGGAAAATAGTTGAGGGGGCGGTTGATATTGATTCCTCCAGCCTTGTCACGGAAATACTCTTGTGCGATATCGCTCCGGTCGTATTCCGGATGTCCTTGAACGTATATTTCGCGGCCCTTGCGACCGACGATGAGATGCGGGCCCACCTCTTTGTTCTCGATAAGGATCTGAAAATCCTTTTTGCCCTTGAGGTCTTTATGCTCAATTCCGCGCCAACGTGAATGCGGGATGAGCACCTCGTCATCCATTCCCGCGAGGAAGGGCGACCCGGTTTCGTGGTGTACTTGATGCAGAAAGATGCCGAACTTTTTCTTTTTGTACGCGTGCGACTTGATACCGTATTGATGATACAGCTTCGCGTGCGTCGCCCAGCAGCTGAAGACGGTGGACGTCACGTGTGCGCGGGCCCAATCAAGAAATCTCGTGAGCTCCTTCCAGTAGTACACGTCTTCGAATGCACTGTCTTCAAGATTGGCACCGGTAATGATGAGTCCGTCGAGGCCGCGCGCCTTCACCTCGCTCATCGTTTTGTAGAACGCGTCGAAATGTCCCTGCTTTGAATTCGATTTGTGTTCGTCGAAGTACACGAAGGTCGGGCGTATCTGGAGCGGCGTGTTGGCAAGCAAGCGCAGGAGCTGGAGCTCTGTCCGTTCGACGACCGCGCTCGGCATGAGATTCAGTATCCCTATCTCAAGCGGCCGGATGTCCTGCTTCTTCGCGCGTTCGGTCGAGATCTCAAAGACCTGTTCGCGCTTCAGATACGCGAACGCCGGAAGTTTCTTGTCGATGATGAGTGCCATAGGGCGATTCTCCTAAAATAGCACCTGTAGCTTTGGAATCAAAAAGGCAACCTACTTTAGGATGGTTCAGAGGCGAGTCCACAAGTTTGAGAACAGGAACTGCACAACGTCGTGCATGAGTTGATCTTCTATCAGTACGACGCGTATCTTGTTTCCGTCCTTCGTGAGCAGACAAATAGTATCGCCGAAAAGCCCAAGTACGCCAGGAGTGTCGAAGTCTTTCTCGAGAAACCGGTACAGGCGCTTATTGCCGATAACATTGCTGAACTGCGGATACTTAAGGATACGTTTGTCCGTCATCGCATACGATATCGTTCCCTGTCTCAAACGCGGTACGGTAAGAAGGCGATGCAGATTCCGCTCGCTCAAGACACCAAGGAGTGTTTCGAACGAGCCGAGCCAATACACATTCTGTTTCTTTTCAAGGATTTTCTGCACGGCAAATCGTGCCCCTTCTTCCCCTTCGAGAACGTATACGCGCGAACTCGACCCGCTCTTCGGGCGGACACCCCCAAGCTTTGATAGTAGACCGCGAAGGATATCCTCTTCTCGGTCGATATTTTCTTTTTTCGACTGTAGAAGTTGAGTGAGTGCAGGCTTGAGAGATGTCGCTGATGCGTATCTTCTCGCGCCACGAACTTCAGACGTAATCAATCCTTTTCCCCGTAGTTTTTCCAAGTAGAAATAAACCGTTGCTCTTTTCAGCTTGGTCTTTTGGGCCAGCTCGGTCGGCGTACTCCGTTCATTGGCGATGCACGCTAGATATATATCGGCTTCTTTTTCTTCAAATCCGAGCGCCATCAGTTCTTTTTTCATAGAATCGTCGACAGGTCTTGCCGACAGTTATACATTTTCTTTACTCCCGCGGCAAGGTCTTATTGGGATATACGAACTCGCGCCGCACTTTGTTCATTGATGAGTGGCGTTGTGTTCAAGTCGGTGCGCACATTGATATGGCCGACCCACTGCGGGTTTAGAGGTCAAGATACAAAGGAGCTCCCATGCAGAATGTCGTCATCGGCGATAGGAAGATTCAGTTGAGAGAGGATGTTTTCATAATCCCGAAGACCGTCGTCGTGTCGGAGGACGGTCGGAGTGCACGCGGCTTGTGTCGGTTCCCGAGCACAGTGCAGACGGTTGCGGACCGCGTCGAACACCACGCCGTTCCCCACGCTAACGTGGTGCATGGCCTCGACGCGGCCAAATACGCGCTGTACGTACTCTGGAACTGCGCGGGCATCCTTTCCCACGACACCGGAATGGATTTTCTCGTCAGTAACCAGAACACCAACCACCCGGGCATCTTGCTCGCGAATACCGAACTCGCTTTTCACGCACAACTCCTCTCATTCAAGAAGGGGCAGAGCGGGAAACACCGCGGGTTGGCCCGCATCGAGATCTCTTCAAAGGAAGGAGAACTCCTTGCGGAAGGCTCCGTCCAATTCGTCGAGGTCCACGAGAGGGTCTGACCTGTGCAAGGACGACGACGCCGGCCGCGCAAGCGCGGCCGGCTCTTTTTGTATGTCGCACAATATTTGCTGGTAGAATTGCAGCATGGCCGCGGACCTGAAATCTTTGAAGACACAATTCCTCGAGTATATCGAGATAGAAAAGGGGCGGAGCGTGAAGACCGTCGAGAATTATGACCGCTACCTCATGCGATTCCTCAATTTCGCGAAGGTGAAGTCCCCTTCCCAGATTACCGAGCAATCGGTGCGCGAATTTCGCATCACACTCAATCGCTCCGGCGGAGTATCAGGCACGATGAAGAAGAATACGCAGAACTATCACCTCATCGCATTGCGCGCGTTCCTCAAATTCCTCCGCAGGCGCGACATCGAATCGCTTAATCCGGAGCGGATTGAACTCGCGAAGACCAGCGGCCGCGATTTGGACCTCATTACCGCCGATGAACTCAACAGAATCATGCGCGCACCCACGGGCCCCTCCTCCGCCAAGGCTTCGGAGGGCAAGGACGATCTCATTTCGCTGCGGGACACCGCAATATTAGAATTGCTTTTCTCGACCGGACTCCGTGTGTCGGAGCTGTGTAACCTCAATCAAGACCTCGACCTCACACGCGATGAATTCTCGGTGCGTGGCAAGGGCGAGAAGGTGCGCGTAGTATTTCTCTCGGGGTCGGCAAAAAAAGCGGTCGCGGAGTATCTGAAAAAGCGCGGCGACATGAGCGAGGCCCTCTTTGTTTCGTACGGCCCCGCCTTCGCTAAAGCTTCCACCGTCGCTAAAGCTATGGCGGACAAGTCGGCGGGCAAGAAAGGCTTGGATTTACCGAGGATAACTCCGCGTTCAGTGGAACGGCTGGTAAAACAGTACGCGATAAAAGCTGGCATCACGCGCAAGGTGACGCCGCACGTCATCCGGCACAGCTTCGCCACCGATTTACTTGAGAATGGCGCCGACCTCCGCTCGGTGCAAGCGCTCCTCGGCCACGCAAACATAGCGACGACACAGGTCTATACGCACGTCACAGATAAGCATCTCCGTGAAGTGCACAAAGCTTTTCACGGAAAACGAAGGCATTGAAGCCTCTGGTATCATGTGCGTATGAAACTCGTCTCGTGGAATGTGAATGGTATCCGGAGTGTGCACAAAAAGGGGGCTCTGGTGCCCTTCCTTGAGGCTGTGAAACCGGCTATTGTGTGCCTGCAAGAGACTAAGGCAGAGGAGCACCAATCCGAGGTGGATCTGCCGGATTACGAAGAATACTGGAATTCTTCGAAGGGGCGCAAGGGCTATGCTGGGACGGCCATCTTCTCGAAAACAAAGCCGTTGAGCCTTATTTTCGGCTTTCCGGAGGATATTCTCAAGAAATATAAGCTCGCGGACGGGTATGGAGACCCGAATGAGGAGGGGCGGGTGGTTACCGCAGAGTATGAGGATTTTTATGTCGTGAATGTGTACACTCCGAATTCCAAGCCCGATTTGGGCCGTCTCGTACTTCGTCACAAGCATTGGGACCCCGCTTTTCTGGCTTTTTGTAAACAATTGGAGAAGAATAAGCCCGTTATCTTCTGTGGGGATCTCAATGTAGCGCATACCGAGGATGATTTGGCGAACCCCAGGGCAAATGAGGGCGAACATGGTTTCACCAAGGAGGAGCGCAAGGGTATTGACGCTATTACCGAAGCCGGATTCGTGGATACATTCCGGCTTTTCACCAAAGGCAACGGACACTACAGTTGGTGGACTCACTTCGCCAATGCTCGTGCCCGCAATGTCGGTTGGAGGATAGATTACATCTTTGTAAGCAAAACTCTGGCATCCAAGGTACGTTCGGCCAAAATACACGCCGACGTCATGGGTTCGGATCACTGCCCTGTCTCGTTAGAGCTTGATATATAGCCGTATTTCGGCTTGTCCGATAAAGGACAGAGTTTATCCCCACGATGTCCTTTACTATGTCCTATAGGGGGCTATTATGCATATCGGACCGATCTTTCCGTCTCTCGTGACTCTAACAATGTCCGAGTAAATATATTACAAGAGTACTACGCTACTAAATTAAACGATGCCTCTGCATCGATTGGATGCAAACGTACTTTGTGTATAAACTCAAGTTCTTTTGGAGGAACGGAGATAACGCAAAGGCCGTCTCACGACGGCGACAGAATGAAGAGAAAGAAAATTCCGTCGCCAGGTGAGCCGGCCTTTTCTTTTTTGCGGAGCAGCGTCGGCGTGTGCTCTCGCCGACACCTCCGGCACTCGCGTGCCTGCGGCCTGCGTAGCTTTATGCGAAGCAGGGTTAGTAGCGCTAGTGCCGGCGCATACACTCCCAGAGCACGGACTTTTCTGCTGAAAAGTCCTCAATCCTCGCCTCATCGGCTGCGGAGGCTCTGGAAATGCACGCACCCCCCCCCTAGCTTACGTGATGTTTCTCCCTCAATTTTTGTATAGCCGCCTCGTCCTCCTCTTCCCTACGGTCTTTGCCTGCTTCGCCGAGTTTGCGGAGCTCTGCATCCTTGATTTTCATAAGTTCAGAAGCTTTCTTTTCCAGGTATTCCTCAGTGTTTTTCTTCGGGTCATCAAGTACTTCTTCGAGGAGTGCATGCAGTATCCAACCAATGCGGGGTCCAGGTTTCTCTCCGAGTTTGATGAGTTTCGTTCCGTCCACGTTCAACATGCAGACGGATACCGGATCGCGCATCGCCTCGTCTACCATCGACATGTATTTGCGCAGACGGAACGGGTGGGCTTTGGGCCGTCCGGTACCGATGCGGTCGCAGACGCGTAAATTCAAGAGGTCACTAATGTTTTCTTTGCCCACACGTGCAATCACTCTACGAACCGCAGAAAGCGTTACGACTTCAGGATCAGAGAAAAACATATGCGTGCGTACGAGTGTCGCCACATTATGCGTCGTCTCTTTGGGAAATTTGAGCTCATTAAGTATTTTTTTGGTCATACGTGCTGAGACGACATCGTGACCGTGAAATGTCCAATCTTTCTTCTCGTCTGACCATAAGCGAGTTGCCGGCTTACCGACGTCGTGGAGCATCGCGGCGAGGCGCACATCGAGCGGCCACTCTTTGTCTGCGGCATGTTGCAGACTCCGCATGAGGTGCTCGAACACGTCGAATGAATGCGCTTGGTTCTGCGCGCAACCGATACCCTCCTCTAATTCAGGGATGACGTACTTAAGAATACCGAGCTTCTGAGCCACATACAGAGCTTGCATCGGGCGGGGACTTTGCACGATGCGAATGAGCTCATCGCGCACGCGCTCACGCGAGATTTTCGCGAGCTGCGCTGCTTGTGCTGCGATGCCCTCTGCGGTCTGCGCATCAATAACGAAGTCGAGCTCTGCGGCGATGCGCACGGCACGCAGCATACGCAGCGCGTCTTCTTCGAATCGTTCGTGAGGATTGCCTACCGTAACGATGACTTTTCTTGCGAGGTCTTCCCTGCCACCGTGTTCATCAACGAACTCTCCTTTTGCGGAGTCATAAGCGATGGCGTTGATGGTGAAGTCGCGCCGCTTCAGATCTTCCGACAACGTGTCGCTGAATGAGACTTCGTCCGGATGACGAGCATTCGAGTACTTCCCTTCTGTGCGGTACGGGGTCACTTCGATTACCTTGAGCCGTGGGTCCTCGGATTTTGTGACGACACCGACGGTGCCGTACTCGTTCTCGTAAAAAGTATCTTCGAAAAGTGCCTGGATTTTCTCCGGCGTCGCATTCGTTGTGATGTCCCAATCCTTCGGCTCGCGGCCGAGGACCAGGTCGCGTACGCATCCGCCCACAAGGTACGCCTGAAATCCGGCGGCATGCAGCGCGTCCGAAACCGCCCGTACCTCTTGAAGGACTGTGAGCTGCGTCTCTTTCATTTTGGTATTGTAACTCACAAGTGTGTTGGTGCTCCCGCCAGGATTCGAACCTAGAATACGACGTCCGAAGCGTCGCGTGATATCCGTTTCACCACGGGAGCGTCCACGCATAATACGCGTGCATGCCCTTGAATACAATCTGTGCGGGGAAACGCTGCGCTCGACCGCGCGTCGTCTCTCGGAGATACAAAAGCGGGCTTTTGTATCTCACTCGTTCCTAGTGCGGGTACGGAGAATCGAACTCCGCTCTCGTCCTTGGCAAGGACGCGTTCTACCACTAAACCATACCCGCGAGCGCCTCACATACTCGCATAATATTTCCGGTCCATCAACTCTTAACGTTGCCAGCACTCAAAACTAATGAAGAAAAACGCCGGACAACCGGCGTTTTTCTTCGTGCGGAAGCTAATAAAATTACTTCTTCGGCGGAGGCGTGATGAGCGTTGCCGTAGACGTTTTTGTCTCTTGGATGAGGAGCATCTGGGTCACGCGAGGATGGTTCCAGAATGCCGCCAGTAGCCCCAAGACCGCTATCAGGAAGGCGGCGAGAGGCATCCAGAGGGCCGCCCGGCAAGAGACGGAGAAGTACCAGAACGCTAGGAGGAGAAGAAGGAGCCCGAGGATGATGGTTGCAATCCGCTCAGGAGTGCGTGCCCACGATGCTGCCATCGGGAATTCGGCCCAGAGGGCAGCTCCGACGATGAGCGTGTACAGCACGAGCAGAATGAGCCACAGGCGGTACGCACCGACATCCGTCGCACACACGTTGCGCAAAGGATTCGATACGGTGTTTACGACCGGGCTTGGCGTTACGTTTGCAGTAACGGCAGGAGCCGCGGGCGTAACTGAGGGAGCTGGGGCCGATGTGACGACTGGTTTCGCGGCAGTGGTTACCGGCGCGGCAGAAGGAGCAGTGTATATGGTAGTCACAGGCGTGGCCGGGACGACGACGGGTCCTGAACCCAGGCTCATCGAAGCGACGGTCAAACACACAGGGCTTCCTGTGCGTGACGAAAGTAATGTCACCTTGATCGGCAGTGTTCCGCGGATAGGAGTCGTCCCGATGTCCACGTGGACGCGGAGCACGCCCGAAGCGTCGACACGACGTGTCATCAAACTGAATGGAATTGATGTATTCCCTACCGAGCCCATGAGGGCGACGTACGAAGGATCAGAGATGGTGAAGTCAAATGAGTGAAGAGCGCCATCGTAAATGTACGGAGTAAAATTGGCGACCGATACCGGTGCGCAAGAGTTGCCGCCGACGGGCAACACCTGAGCGGTTTGAGAAGCGACCTCGAGCGCGGAAGCCCTCGTCGGGAGAGCTGTTAGTAAAAAAGTAAGAGCCGTAGCTGCAAGAACAAGAGAGAACAGTTGATAAGTTGAGAAACCGACTTGTTTCATATGTGCGAAACGTAGTATATGAATGGCGTTGGCGTCAAGGAGAAATCGTGTTGTAAATGCGGATTTTATGGCTCAGATAAAGGACAAAATCAAAAGGACACTCCCCTGTTACTTAGTTTCAAGGTCTTCGGGTAAAAGAATCTCACGAAGCAAGGAAAATAGAAGTAATTCGAGTGTTTTCTGGATGTTGAAAACTGTGGAAAAGTCTGTGGACATGTGGATAAAGGACAAATCAAAAGACTGGAGATTAGAGGCCGGCGAACCACTAAATCCATATTTGTAGGCATATTATGGATATAGGCCATTTATGTACATATCGGACAAAAGTGTTACTTAAGAAACGCTGGTTCACGTGAACCCCCGTTAGAGGCGCCGCCTCTAACGGGGTGAAAACTCGTACATAATAGGGTGTAGAATACTCACAAATGGCAAATGACGCAGTGAGGAAGGAGGTCGGCCGGCTGGGGGAAGAAATAGCGGCTCAATTTCTCGAACGGAAGGGGTTTAAGGTTGTTGCCAGGAATTACCGCAAGCCGTGGGGAGAGATAGACATCATCGCCGAAAAGGCCGGGACTGTGAGGTTTGTGGAAGTAAAGGCAGTTTCACGTGAAAGCCTGCCGGATGTTTCCCGTGAAATGGACTACCGTCCGGAAGAGATGGTTGACGTTAGGAAACTTAGAAAATTGGCCCGGACAGCCGCTCTATACATGGAGGTACACAAGGATAAGCGTGAATTCCAGATAGACGTAGTGGGTGTAGTCCTAGTCAAGGCGACAAGAAAGGCTCGCTGCCGTCTTTTTGAGCAAGCACTGGAGGGTAATCTATAAAGGACAATATGTCCGATAGGATGTCCTTTAGAATTTATGCTAGTATGCACTGTCCACCCTTCTTCACCAAGACCACGGAAGGTAAACGGGGCGTAGTATACCGGTAGTACGTCTGCTTTGGGAGCAGATAGACCGAGTTCGATTCTCGGCGCCCCGATGAAATAATAATAGATGAACCCCAGCACGCCTCGCTGGGGTTCGGGGTCGCGGATTGCGACGGAGTAGTTTGTGTCAGTTCCCGTGACGGGTCCGATGAAAGATCGACTGGGCGAGAACGAGGTTCGTTTTAGGACCGCCGATTCCCCGAGCCCAGTAGAGGATGCTGTTGGGCTGCACGAATGTCGTCAGAGCGTCTTCCGTCGTCGAGAGGGGTTTCTGCGCCTCTGCGTCGAGGTCGAATCCGTACCGGCTCTTCGCGCATTTATGCGATTGCGGTCCATAGCCGCCGTCATCGTCGATTCGCATTGCCCGTTGCCAGAGCATGAGCAGGTCAACGCTCGGCCCCGCATGCACCCCATCAACTACAATACGAGCAGTGCCAAGCTGGTCGGCGCGGTCGTTCAAGAATCGCTGCAAGATCTTGATCACTGGTCCGACTGATCCTGGGCCGCGGAAGGGCGGAATAGGATCGTGATTGCTGTTCCGTGTCACGTTTCGTATCTCCCGTTGTTCAAACACCAAGCTGGGTCCACTTGACCAAGCGGGGAAACAGTATAAGATAATTAGCGAGTGGCCAATGGCACCATGGGGTGATTAAGAGCACCACAGCATAAAATACTTATGTATTCCGAGATATTTGAAGAAATCGGCCTTTCGCCCAATGAGGCAAAAATCTATGAAGTGCTCGTAACAAAAGCCGAGATATCGGTCTCGAACATATCTGTAGAAGGCAACATTCATCGTCGCAATGTGTACGATGCGCTGAACCGTCTTATCGAAAAGGGCTTGGTCTTCCAAATTTTCCAGAAAAACGAGAATTTATATCGAGCAGTGCACCCCCAAAAGCTTTTAGAGGTAATAAAGGAACGCGAAACAAAAATTCAACGCATATTACCCGCGTTGTCCAAGCAGTACGAATCACAACCGCCGAAAGAGGCCGCTTTCATATATAAAGGACTCGAGGGATACAAGAATTACATGCGCGACCTCGTGCGCGTCGCGGAGCCGACCTACTTTCTTGGGGCAAAAGCGTTGTGGTTCACACCAAATATCGACAAGCACTTCCTGACAGACTTCAGGGAAACTTTTGAAAAGAAAAAGATACCGTACTTTACGCTCTTCGACCATCGAGTCGCCGAGAAAATGCCGTCGGCGGTTAGCGAAGTTGGTGGAAAAAGCAAAGTCCTACCGGCGAAATATTCGACGTCAGGGGTATGCGACATCTTCGGCGATTATGTCGTGACATTTTCAAGCGTGGATGTGGGTAATTTCGGTGAAAAGGGAAGCATCTTCGTCATGGTCAATCACGATCTCGCCGAAACGTATCGCACGTGGTTCCAACTCATCTGGGATTTGTGTCCTGAGAGTCCTGATGTAACATCGTAATCTTATGTGGCTTTCATTTGCTCTCGCGAGTGCGGTACTTCTTGCAGTACGACGTATTTATGAGAAGGAACTCACCGCGCGGTTCAGCAATTTCTCTCTGAGTTTCCTCCTGATGACATTTTCAGTGCCTGCGGCGCTGGTACTGTTCCTATTTTTCCCGATACCGGACGACATCTTTCAACTACCGTGGCGATTTTGGTGGCCGCTTATCTTTATTTGGATAGTTCTGTATCCGGTGCAAAATTATCTTCTCTACCGTTCGCTCCGGGAAGGGGAGTTGTCCCAAGTGACACCCGTCTCGGCGCTGCTTCCGGTTTTCAACATCATTCCGTCGTTCTTCTTGTTGCAAGAGCTTCCGAGCGTACTCGGCGCTGCCGGCATCGTCGCGACCGTCGTCGCGACGTATCTGCTTCTTACTGACGTTCGTCAAGGTGAAAGACAAAAATATAATCTCCCCGTGCTTTTTATGATAGGAAGCGTGGTATGTACTGCTATCGGCTCGACGCTCGATAAGGTAGCGATAGAAGCATCCACTCCCGTTTTTTATACGTTCGTAAATATGCTCGGCGCCTCGGTGATATTTCTTGTCCTCACATTCGCATACCGGCAGCAGCACGAGCTTGCACGCGCGAGGGAAGTCATCGGGACACTGCTCATACTCGGTGTTGTTATGGCGCTCGCGTTCGTAGCTTTTGCGACGGCCTTTGCTCTCGGACCGACTTCCTACACGCTCGCGATACGCTCGGGCGGACTCCTCATCGCGGCGCTGTGGGGTCTCGTGCTGCTGAAAGAAAGTTTGTCTGCGCAGAAGATACTGGCGCTTGTGCTGTTCGTCGCAGGGACGTTCGCGCTCGCGGTGAGTTGAGTCGCGGTCTACTTTGCGAGCTGCGCAAGGTAGAGGTCTATCAGTCTTGGTGCAATGTGTGTATTAAAGTCCAGCGCTTCTAGGGCGATGTCCCCGCCGAGTGTCGTCGCGAGGTCGAATCTTGTCTGCGCCGCAAGGTCGCGGTCAATATAGCTCATGGTGATAGCACGCAGGTCGCGCGTGGCTGTCGTGTCGCCTTCGCTCGTCGTTGATATGAGGGCGATGAGCATACCCCAGGCGTTGACGACGGCGCCGCCAGAGGAGCCGCCCTGCGCTTCGATAATGCCCCCGAGAGAGATGAGGTCGACGGTTTTTGTCGCGAACGTCATGAGTTGTCCTATCGTAGTTACCGAGGCCGCGGGATACAGGTTGAATTGCGCTGCCGAGGCGAGAAACTCCGCAGGGTAACTGACGGCGAGGACGGAGTCGTCTTTGAAGCCTATGGCCTCGCGTGTGTCGAAGGGGAGATAGGAGAACGGAGTGGGGAGCGGAGTGCCGTCGACCGAGCTTGTGATGCGAAGCAATGCGTAATCGTGTTCACCCGTCCCCGTGGGGCGCTCGGAAGTAACCTCGTGAGCGTGTGCCTCGACCCATACGGGTGGAATGTAAAGTATTTCTACGCGCCATCGCGCAATCGCGGGCGCTCCCGTGCGGATAATGCAGGAGAGGTCTATGTGTGCACTCTGTGCGAGCAACACATACTGTGCGACGTGCGCGTTGGTGAGAATAACCCCCCGCTGGTCGATGATGACTCCGGAGCCGGAAATGGGAGACAGGGAGCCTGAGTTACGCGGCGTGCAGAGAATATTTACCAGCGCGGGTCGCGTGATGGCATTGATTGATTCGAAAGGCACCGGCGCGTATGAATACGGGTTCTTAATACGCAAGACCTGATTGTCGGGCTGCCTTTGCGCTACGACGGGTTGTTTGGCCGCCGTCTTCTTTATCACAGTTGTTGCTGTGGTCGCCTCGCCCGTAGGGCTACGGCCGAGGGTTACCGGGGTCCGTTTCGGTGTCGATGTGGCAGGTGGCGGGGGAGGCGGAACTTCAAATCCTGTGTTTGCTGCAGCCGCTTGCGCCTCGCCCGTAGGGCTACGGCCGAGGGCCGGCGTACTCGTTGACGGTGCTTCCACTTTCTGGAGCGTGACCACTGTCGGCGGTCGGTTATATACGAGAAGAGTGAATCCGCTCGCGATTAAAACGAGTGCCGCAATGCTGAAAGTGAGTGAAGGGAGACGAGGCGACATGCGCTGAATATACGCTGTATAGTAAGATGGCTCAAGTTTGTGCGGGATGGGGGAATCGGACCCCCGACTCAGGTTTGGAAAACCCGCGTTTGACCACTAAACTAATCCCGCTTCGGCCTCACTTTACACGAATACACGCCACTACACAAAAACCGCCCTAGGGCGGTTTTTGTTTAAACAAGCTGAAAAGCTCATTTAACAGCGTCCTTCAAGGTCTTGGAAGCGCGGAACTTCGGTACCCGCATTGCCTTGATCTGGATGGTTGCACCCGTTCGCGGGTTGCGGCCTGTGCGGCCTGCGCGTGTCTTCGCCTGGAAGATGCCCAAACCTGCAATTGATACCTCCTGACCGGCCTTGAGCGTGTTGGTAATCGTATCAATGATTGCCTCTACTGCGCGCTCGCCATCGGCCTTTGTGCAACCAATCGTAGCTGCTACTTTCTCAACCAAGTCCATCTTATTTGCCATATATTTTTTGTTATTCGTCTATTAAATAATAACCATCATGCGCACTCGACCTCTGTTCGACCATTTTGAGCCGTATTTTCCGCGTGTCAATTGACAAAAGCCTATTATTCACAGCTTTTGAGCCGCGGAATAACTGCCCAAAATATGGCTCAACATAGGCCTGGAATCTACCTGTCACGGCGGGCTTTGGACTAGCGGGCGTATTCAATCACCCTTGTCTCTCTTATCACGCTTATTTTTATCTCTCCCGGATACTGCATGTCTTTTTCTATTTTGTCCGCGATGTCGCGGGCGAGTTTGCGGCATTCGAGGTCGGAAAGCGCCTCGGGCTTCACGATGACGCGTACCTCGCGGCCGGCGGCGATGGCGTAGCTCTTCTCGACGCCCG
>Ga0209542_10009844_pt1 | contig 17417 bp, 23 predicted proteins | sample RifCSPhighO2_01_FD_184028 | JGI IMG/M metagenome (GOLD analysis project Ga0209542, IMG submission 184028) | Soil microbial communities from Rifle, Colorado - Rifle CSP2_plank highO2_0.1 (SPAdes) (version 2) | ecosystem: Environmental > Terrestrial > Deep subsurface > Rock core/Sediment ...
TAATTTTTGCGCTTTCAATTCTTTTGTTTCCACAAATGATAGCAAGCTTTTTGTCGTCATCAACAAATGTTTTTGTAAAAGAACTTTCTTCTTTTGTACTTGGTATTATTGCTAATCAGCTTGTTTACGGAATTTTGTATTTTGTTTTGGTGGTTTTGTTTACTTATTTTTATACTTCTGTCACATTTGATCCGGAAGCAATTTCCAATAACTTGCAAAGGGGAGGAGCTTTTGTGCCGGGGATACGTCCGGGACCTTCGACAGCAGGCTTTTTATATAAAATAGTAAGTAGGATAACTTTGGTGGGAGCGTTGTTTTTGGGCGCGATTGCCGTGTTACCTCTTTTGCTTCAAAGTGTAACTGGAATTACAACACTTACAATTGGTGGCACCGCGCTTTTGATAGTTGTTTCGGTGGTTTTGGAAACTTCAAAACAAATAGAAGCCCAGCTCTCGTTGCGGGCATACGACTAGTTGTGGTAGAAAAGATGTAGATACGTTAGAGTGAAGGTATGGTAAAAAAACCAGTCATATTTTTTTTAGGAAAGTCTGGTTCAGGGAAAGACACACAAGCGGAACTTTTAATAAAAAAATTCGGATTTAATTTCATAAGTTCAGGAGGTTTACTTCGAGAATTCAAAAGTCATGCGGTAACTTTTCCTGAAGATTCACTTGAACGATACGAGGCAGATGGAATTAAAAGAATTTTAGACGCGGGAAAGTTTGTTCCTACTCTTACTGTCGCTTGCCAATGGAGGTTCGTGGCGCTTGAGATAATGAAAAATCATGATAAATCTACAGGACTTGTGTTTGGTGGTTCACCTCGCAAACTTGCCGAAGCCATGATTTTGGATGATTTTTTTAAGAATTGGCCGGAAGCCGCGGAGCATTTTGAAATAAAACCGATTGTTCTTGCTCTTTCCGATGAAGACGCAAAAAAACGTCTTTTGTTGCGCGGAAGGGAAGATGACAATGAAGAAGCAATTAAAAGTCGGCTGGCTGAATTTGAAGAATTCGTGTTTCCAGTAATTCAGTATTTTAAATGTGACTCCCATAATATTGTGAAAGGTTCTCAATCTGTTGAAAAAGTTCATGAAGACGTGTTAAAAGTATTGGGATTATGATTATAAAAAACCAAAAAGATTTAGAAATTTTGCGGGAAGGCGGCAAGAAACTTGCCGCTGTTTTATCATTTGTGGCAAAAGCCGCAGTATCAGGAGTTACAACAAAATTTCTTGATGAACTTGCTGAAAAATTAATTTTGGAATATGGTGATAAACCATCTTTTAAAAATTACAAAAACCCAATGGGTAAAGATAGTTATCCAGCAACGCTTTGTGTTTCAATAAATGATGAAGTGGTGCACGGGATACCGGATGAGAGAATTTTAAAAGTTGGGGATATTGTTGGGTTGGATATTGGGGCGTGGCACGGAGGTTTATGTACGGATACGGCGATGACAATTTTGGTGGGTGGCGGAACGAATAAATTAATTGATGCTACTAAAAAATCTTTAGAAATAGGAATTTCAAAAGTAAAAGCCGGTGCGCGAATCGGCGACATTGGTTTTGCGATTCAAAATTTTTTAGAAAAAGAAGGTTTTGGGGTGGTGCGTGAATTGGTTGGACATGGTGTGGGTAACGCGGTGCATGAGGATCCGGAAATACCAAATTGGGGTAAAGCGGGGACTGGACAAGAGCTTGCGGAAGGAATGGTTATAGCAATTGAACCGATGGCGACGGAAGGTTCTCCAAAAGTAAAATTTTTGCCGGATGGCTGGACATGGGCAACCGTGGATGGTTCCCATTCCGCACATTTTGAACACACATTGGTGGTTACCAAAAATGGCGCGGAGATTTTAACAAAACCATGAAATACATCGGTATAGATTATGGAGAAAAAAGGATTGGTGTGGCAGTATCGGATGAAGCTGGCACACTGGCTTTTCCAAAATATGTTGAGGTTGCGTTTGGTCCAGAACGTTTTTTTATTGTGGCGAGAAATTTAAAAAAGATTATTGAAAACGAAAAAATTAGCGCGATTGTCGTGGGACTTCCACTTGGGTTTTCTATGCAAGAAACAGATTCAACGAAAAAAGCGCGGGAGTTTGGTGCTTTTTTAAAAAAGGAATTAAATATAGAAATAATTTTTCAAAATGAAGTTTTAAGCACTATGGAGGTGGAAAAATCAGGTGCCGCGCGGGAGGATATGGTTGATGCATCTTCCGCTGCTTTGATTTTGCAGAGTTTTTTGGACTCGCCCCGTTAAATGTCGCTTTAAACCGTGATACAATTGTTTTATGTCGCAAGCTGATATTTTTTTGTCGGTGATTATGCCGGCGTATAACGAAGAGGATAGAATTAATCGCACCCTTGAGAGATTCCACGAGTATTTGTCTTCACAGCCTTTTAGTTACGAAATTATTGTTGTAAACGACGGTTCGCGCGATGGAACTTTGAAAGTTATTGAACAAACGCACGCTAAGATAACTAATCTTTTGGTGATTGGTAGGAAACAAAACAAGGGCAAGGGTTTTTCTGTGCGCGAAGGAATGCAAAAAGCGCAAGGCAGAATAAAACTTTTTGCCGATGCCGATAATGCGACAGATATTTCTCATTTTGAAAAAATGCGCCCCCTTTTTGATAAGGGCTATGATGTTGTAATAGCTTCGCGTGATAGCAAGGACGCAAGCGGAGCTAAACAGTCGGTTTCCCAACCGTGGTATAAAAGATTGTTGGGGAATCTTGGAAATCTATATATCCAAAAATTGGCAGTGAAAGGAATTTGGGATACCCAATGTGGTTTTAAAGCGTTTCGTGAATATGCCGCTGATAAAATTTTTTCTTCTCTCAAAACCGAAGGATGGATGTTTGATGTGGAAGTGCTGGCTTTGGCAAAAAAATTCAATTTTAAAATAGGTATAATTCCCGCGAATTGGATAAACGACCCAAAAACACACGTAAAACTTTTTTCTTATTTAAAATCTCTTTGGGAAGTTTTTAAAATTAGTAGAATAGTAAAAAATGTATGAAAAATACGGTTGAATTTAGAAAAGACATTGTTTCTGGCGAATGGGTTTTGATTTCTTCCGACCTAACAAAAAAACCATTATTTTTTAAAAAATCTCCAGCGAAGCCGTTACCGAAATCAAAATGTCCTTTTGAGAATCCGGTGACATCAGGCAACGAAAAAGTTTTATTGTGGTATCCAAAACCAGGAAAAAACGACACAAAAGATTGGTGGACAATGATTTTTTCAAACAAATATCCGGTTGTTTTTTATTCAAAAATATGTCCAATTATTGATAAAAATGGGATTTACGAAAAAATACAGGGGGTTGGGTTTCAAGAAGTTGTGGTAACACGTGATCATGATCGTCATTTCGGAAAAATGAACACAAATGAAATTGAAGTTTTGATAGAGGCGTATGTTGCGCGTTTTCAAGCTCTTCTAAGCGAAGAATGCGTTGAATATATTTTGATTATGCATAATCATGGTCCGGCTTCTGGAGCTTCGGTTCCACATCCTCATTCGCAAATACTTGCGATTCCATTGGTGCCCCCCGATGTTGCAAGCAGTATTTTAGGGTCCAAAAAGTATTTTCAAGAACACAAAAGATGCGCGCATTGCGATATAATAAAGTTTGATATAAAAGAAAAAAAACGGATTGTTTACGAAAATAAACATTTTATTGTTATTGCTCCGTATGCATCAAAAATGTCTTTTGAAACAAGAATTTATCCAAAAATTCACGAATCGCGTTTTGAGGCGATTGATATAAATCAGAGGCAAAATTTGGCGGACGCTATGAAATTTATTTTTTCAAAATTTGAGACAAATCTGAATAATCCAGATTATAATATGGTTGTGCACACTGCCCCACCAAAAAATCGCGATGCGGGTCATTATCATTGGCACGTGGAAATTTTGCCGAGAGTTGGGATTTGGGGCGGGTTGGAGTTAGGAACAGGTATTGATGTTGTTAAAATTCCTCCGGAGGAAGCGGCAAAAATTTTAAGAAAATGAAAAAAATTATTATCGCAAATTGGAAAATGAATCCGGATTCTGTTGAGCGCGCGGGACACATTGCGGTGTGGGTTGAAAGCAGTTTTCAAAATTCTAAAAATATTGACGTGGTTTTGGCTCCGCCGTTTGTGTTTTTAGAATCCGTTGGTTCGGTTATAAAAAAAGTTAAGCTGGGAGCCCAAAATACTTTTTTTGGCGATACTGGTCCGCACACAGGAGAAGTTTCCTGGCGTCAGCTTAAGAATTTTGGTGTTGAATACGTAATTCTGGGGCATTCCGAACAGCGCGCGTTGGGAGAAACGAATGAAGAAGTAAACAAAAAAATAAAAACTGTTTTGGAAAACGGAATGATTGCTGTTTTGTGTGTTGGAGAAACTGAAAAAAATAAAGAAATAGCTTTTCCAGCGATTATTCAAACACAACTCACGGAAGGACTTAAAAATATAAAGAAAAATTTTTTAAAAAACCTGATTATTGTTTATGAGCCGGTTTGGGCAATAAGTACCCATGGCAAGGCTGATAATCCAAAAAATGTTTTTGAGATGTCTGTTTTAATACGCAAAGAGCTTTTAAAAAAATTCGGCAAAAAAGTCGCTTTTGATACAAAAATTCTTTACGGTGGTTCTGTGGACGAAAAAAACGCGGCTGATTTTGTAAGTATTGGAAAAGTTGACGGGCTTTTGGTTGGCAAAGCAAGTTTAAACGCCAAAAAGTTTTCTGAAATTGTTAAACTGGTTTCAAAATTATGAAAAAAGTTTTACTGCGAGTTGATTTCAATGTTTCCATGAAAAACGGTAAAATTGCCGACCCTTTTAGAATTTTGTCGCACATTCCAACCATAAAATATTATCTCAAAAAAAACTATCAAGTTGTTTTAATTTCACATTTGGAACAAAACGGAAAAATTCCTTATTTTGGTTTGGTTCGTAAATTTTTGGAAAAAAAGTTGGGAAAAGGAAATTATACTCTTTTGGAAAATTTAAGGCTGAACTCTGGAGAAAAGAAAAATGATTTAGATTTTGCTAAAAAGCTGGCGAGTTTTGGCGATATTTTTATAAATGACGCTTTCGGTGTCTCTCATAGAAAGCACGCTTCAATTGTAGGTATTCCAAAATTTTTACCATCTCATCTTGGACCTCTTTTTAAAAAAGAAATTAAAGAATTAAGTAAAGCGTTCAAACCAAGGCATCCGTTTTTGCTGGCGGTTGCCGGCAACAAGTTTGAAACTAAAGAACCATTAATTTCCAAATTTTTAAACAAAGCGGATTATATTTTTGTTGGGGGTGTTTTGGCAAATACCTTTTTAAAACAAAGGGGTAATGATGTTGGAAAATCTTTGGTAGAAAATATAAAAATTCCTAAAAACATTTTGTGGAACAAAAAAATTATTTTGCCGGCTGATTTTGACATTAAAAACGGCAAAATTTACGATTCGGGACTCGCAACCGCGAAAATTTTGGAAAATTTGGCCAAAAAATCAAAGTTCATTTTGTGGAATGGCACGTTTGGAATTTGCGAAAAAAGTTTTGATTTTGGCACAAAATCTTTTGCGGAAGCGCTGGGCAGGTCAAAAGCGTATAAAATCGCGGGCGGGGGAGATACGGTTACCGCGATCCACAAATTTGGGCTTCAAAAAAACTTTGACTTTATCTCAACCGGCGGTGGCGCAATGCTGGAATTTCTTGCCACAGGCACCCTGCCCGGCATTGACGCGATAAAGAATAAATGATAGTTTACGTATAGATTTAAAAACAGAGGTGTTAAGTGACTCCAGAAAAAGTTTTGGAAGTGATTGACGTGTATCGCAAATTTTTTGAAGGTCTGGGTGTGTCAAAAATACGGCTTAACGAAGAACAGTTTGATGAACTTTTTTTTATGGAGTTTGAAATCGATGAAACATCCATTATGTCGCATTGTCATGCAATGTTGGATGGTATGGAACAACTTGTGAAAGAATGCAGAATGGAAAAATGTTTTCGCTGGCTGGGGTTTATACAGGGTTGCTTGTTGTGTGGAGGATTTTTTACTCTCAACGAACTTAAAAATCACAGTCGTCCAAACGACGAAACCGCGGCATAGCCGCGGTTTTTCTTATTGTGTTATACTTTTTAAATGCGTTACACGGACAAAGAAGATTTTATGCAAAAAAATGGATATGCCATCAACAATGGATGGTATCCGCGGGTTACAAAAATTTTGGAAGTAAAATCTAAACCGGGTTTGGATTCTTTTTTTAAGGAGGTGGGTAGTTACGATTTCGCGGAGTCAATAAAAAATAAATCAGCCGAAGAAGGAACACTTGTTCACGAAACAATGCAAAAACTTGCTTGTGGCGAACCAATTATAATTCCTGAACAAATTCGTCCCGCCGCGGAAACATTTATGGATTTTATCGTGAAAAATAATATAGTTTTTCATCCAGAATTTGTGGAAAAAAAAATTTGGTCCAATTTTCATAAATACGCTGGAACAGTGGACGCTTTGGCTTCGGTTGGAGGAAAATTTGGCGTGTTGGACATTAAAACCTCAACTGGTTTTTACCCGGAATACAATTTGCAGACAGCCGCGTATGTTTTGGCGCTACAAGAGACGGAAATTAAAAAGGCGATTGGATTACCTTCGGACATCGCAACTCGCTGGATTTTACGCATTGATCAGCATAAGGTTTGTGATACTTGCGGTTCGCGCTTGCGTGAAAAGGGGGGCAGAAGTAAAGTAAGGCAGAATGGTAAAGAATCATGCAATGAAGGAGAACACAACTGGGGGAAACCCGAAGGGGTTGTAGAAATTCGCGAGTTCCCGTATTTTTATCGCGATATCAAAGCTTTTTTGGCGGCGAAAACGCTGTGGGAATGGGAAAACGATTATTGGCTTCGGCAAATTGGTTATTTGGGATACATAAAATGAAAAAAAATATATTTTTATATCACAAAAATTGCGACGATGGTTTTGGAGCCGCTTGGGCGGCGTGGAAAAAATTTGGTAATAGCGGAACATACATTGCTTCCGCGCCACATGAAGATCCCCCGAAGGGGCTTGCTGGAAAAAATGTTTATCTTATGGATTTATGTTATTCGGCTGAAGCGATTAAAAAATTGCTCAAAACAACAAAATTGCTTACAGTGATTGACCATCATATAAGTTCTAAAAAAGCTGTTGAGTTGGCTCCAAACCATATTTTTAACGGAGATTCTACACATTCGGGAGCGATGCTTTCGTGGCAATATTTTCATCCTCAAAAAAAAGTACCATTGCTTTTGCTAACCATTGAAGATGTTGATCTTTGGAGGTGGACACTTTCACATTCCAATGAATTGTCCGCTTCACTTAGAACATATAAACGCGATTTTTCAACTTGGAGCCGTATTGCCCGCGATTGGGAAAAACCCTCAACGCGCAAAAAGTATATAGAAGAAGGATTAGCAATACGCAAAGAACAGCGCACACAAGTTAAAAGCGCCGTTGATGACGCTCTTTTGGTGAACTTTTGCGGGTATAAAACACATGTTTCAAACTCATCAATGTTTGTTTCTGAAATCGGGAGCGAGTTGGTTAAAAAACTTCCTCCCATTGGGATTATTTGGTCTCAAAGAAAAGATAAAATTGTTGTAAGTCTTCGCTCAAATGGTAAGGTGGATGTAAGCAAACTCGCGAAAAAATTTGGCGGAGGAGGACACAAGGCGTCTGCCGCGTTTCGTTTGGATTTAAACCAAAAACTTCCATGGAAAATAATCAAAAAATAATTACATATACGGACGGCGGATCTAGAGGCAATCCGGGGCCTGCGGCTCTTGGAGCAGTGATTTGCGATTCGTTCGGAAAAATTATTAAAGAGTACGGACAAGTGTTGGGCAGGAAAACAAACAATGAAGCCGAATACGAAGCGGTAATTTTTGCGCTCAAAAAAATAAAACAGCTTTTTGGGAAAGAGAAGTCCAAAAAAACGCATGTGGAAATGCGGATGGACTCGGAGTTTGTAGTTAAACAAATGACTGGAAAATACAAAGTGGAAGAAGAAAGAATGGTTCCATTGTTTATTGCTGTGTGGAATTTAAAATTGGATTTTGCTAGTGTAGATTTTGTCCATGTGCGCCGAGAACAAAATAAAGACGCGGATAGGCTGGTAAATGAAGCGTTGGACGGCGAACAGGGCGAATTGTGGCAATCAAACTAATTCCATTTTTTTTGCTTTCATTTTTGGGCGGAGTAGGTCTGCGCTCGTTTTTTGATATTTCATTAAATTTTTCTTGGGTAGCTTTTGGTGCTATTGTTGGTTTTGGAGCAATAAGACATTTATTTCAGAGAAGCTTTCGCAGTCCTGAAAAGCTTGGTCTTTCGCGAAGCGAAAGTTTTCAGGACGAGAATGCAGATAATCGTCCGCCGCAGGAGCGGACGAATTATCGGTTCGATGAAGTGAATGTCTTATTGCTTGTTACTACATTATTTTTCCTTGGCGTTATTCGTCTTTCGTATTTTGAAAAAAATATTGAGCAGGATAATTTGCATAATTTTTACGGTCAAGAAATTAGCGTTGAGGGAAATGTTTTAGAAAGCAAATTTACGCAAGCAAGTCAGAGAGTTATTGTAAAAACAAATGAGGGCAAGGCGCTTTTGGTCACAAGAGTTTTCCCCAAGTATAAATACGGGGATATTTTAAAAATTAATGGAGAAGTTTCTGAACCCAAAGGTTTTGGAGACATAGACATGAAAAAAATTTTAGCGAAAGACAAAATTTTTTCTGAAGTGATTTTTCCTAAAATTGAGCGCATTGGTTTTAAGCCAGAAAGCAAAATTTTAAATTTTTTGTTTGGAGTCAGAGAAAAGTTTGAAGAAAAATTAAAATTAATTTTGCCGGAACCGCAAGCTTCTCTTGCGAACGGAATGCTTTTGGGCAACGAAGGTGTGTTAGAAGAAAACATTAAAACCGCTTTTCAAAAAAGCGGAACAATTCATATTTTGGTGCTTTCCGGTTACAACATAACTGTTATTGGAATGGCTATGGCGAATTTGTTGGGTTTTATTCCCGCGGTTGTATCAATTATTTTATTTGTTTTAATGACAGGCGCCGAAGCCCCGGCTGTGCGCGCGGCGATCATGGGTATAATCGGGCTTATTGTTGTAAGTGCTGGCCGTCTTAAAACGGCAATGCTTGCGCTTTTTTGGTCAGCGTTTTTTATGATTATGTGGAATCCAGCCGTGTTGCGTTTTGACAGGGGGTTTCAACTTTCTTTTTTGGCAACACTGGGACTTATAGTTTTGTCCAGATTTTTTACGAAAAAGTTTAAATTTTTGCCGAAGTTTTTATCAATCAGAGAAAGCGCGGCATCCACTTTTTCCGCCCAAATTTTTGTTTTACCTCTTTTGTTGAGCTGGGGAAATTATGTTTCCTTTTTGAGCCCCGTCGCAAATATTTTAATAGTAGGAGCGGTGCCTTATGTTATGGCTTTTAGTTTTTTTGGTGGTCTTGCAGCTTTTTTATTTGTACCGCTTGGACAGGCAGTAGCTTCGGTTTCGCATATTTTAATTTCTTATCAAATATATGTTGCGAAAATTTTTTCAATTTTTTAATTTGAACAAGGAAAAGCTGTTTTTAGGAGTGGTTTTAGTTTTACTGTCTCTAAATTTTTTAACTTGGGGCACAGTTTTAAAAACTATTAAAAAATCGGATATTGAAATTTATTTTTTTGACGTAGGACAGGGCGACGCGCATTTTATTGAAGCAAAAGATGGCACCCAGATTTTGATTGATGGTGGACCACCTAATAAAATTTTGCCGAAACTTTCGCGGGTGTTGGATTTTAATGATCGCGATTTAGATGTTTTGATAGTAACCCACCCGCACGTTGACCATATTTCCGGAGCGATTGAAGTTTTAAAAAATTATAATGTCGGAATGATTATTGAAAGCGGAGTTGATTATCATACGGCCGAGGCTGAAGAATTTGAAAAATTGGCGGATGAACAAAAATTAAAAAGAATAATAATTGATAAACCCACCACATTAAAATTTTATAATGGAGCGGAAATAAAATTTTTATATCCGGACAGATCTTTTGTGGGAAAAATTATAAAAAAAGTTCATGACGCAACCGTGATAAGTCAATTCTCATATAACAATAAAAAAATTCTTTTTATGGGAGACGCGGAAAAAAATATAGAAAAGTACTTGCTAAATAAAAATTTAATTGACGATGTGGATGTGCTCAAAGCTGGACATCACGGTTCTAAAACGTCAACCAGCAAAGAATTTCTTTTTGTTGCGCGTCCGGAATACTCAATATTGGAGGTTGGTAGGAATAGCTACGGGCATCCCACACAGGAAGTTCTTTCGCGCTTGGCTTCAATTGGCTCCCAAATTTTCCGCACAGACCGCGATGGCACCATAAAATTTGAAATTGATTCATTGGGGAATTTGAAATTTTCCGGAGAAAATGTAAAATAGTTTTATATGGTAAACCCAAAAGAAGAAAAAACATTTTTATTGGTCAAACCGGATGGAGTTCGAAAGGGTTTGATTGGAGAAATTATACAAAGATTTGAGAGGCGAGACCTAAAAATTGTGGCCCTTGAAATGTTTGAGGCGACAAAAGAACAAATTAACGAGCATTATCCAAAAGATGAAGTGTGGATTAGGAGAGTTGGTGAAAAAACCTTAGCCACCCTTCATAAATATCAAAAAGATCCTAAAGAGCTTTTGGGCACGGAAGATTCTTTTGAAATTGGAAAAATGATACGGCAATGGACGATTGATTTTATGGTTTCAGCTCCATTGGTTCGAATGGTTATTCAAGGTATTCATGCGGTAGATGTTGTTCGAAAAATTGTGGGTCCAACAATGCCTTATCTTGCGGAAATGGGAACTATTCGCGGTGATTTTTCTGCTGATTCTCCACTTTTGGCAAATTCAGAAAAACGGGCAGTAGCAAATCTGGTGCACGCTTCTGAAACCCCACAGGAGGCAGAACACGAAATTCAATTTTGGTTTGGCGACAGGTTGATTTTTAACTATAAACGTTTTGGTCTTGATGAATGATAAAGAAAAACAACTTGATCCAAGATTACATTTTGTGGTAACCACTGTCATTATAGAAAAAGACGGTAAATATTTAATTGCCAAACGCGCCCCGTACGAAAAGGCATTCCCGAATAAATGGACAGTGCCCGGAGGCAAGTTGGTGCTCCATGAATATCAGCATTTGCCGAAAACAAGCCTGACGCACCCTCAATGGTATAACGTAGTTGATTGGGTTTTAAAAAAAGAAGCCAAAGAAGAGGTTGGTGTTAAAATTCATGCTCCAAAATATTTATGCGACCTTGTTTTTGTGCGACCAGATGGCTATCCGGTGGTAACCCTTTCCTATTGGGCAAAATACGCCGATGGTGAAGTTACACTGTGCAAAGATTTGACCGAGTACGCTTGGGTGGGACTTGAAGAAGCAAAAAATTATGATTTAATAGATGGAATTTGGGATGAAATTAAACAAGTTGACGAATTGATTAATTCAAAAGAATCATGAGTAAATTTTTTCATTCACTAAGGTTTGTAATCCTGCTTTTTGCGGGAATTTTTGTTGCTTGGGGAGTTGCGATGTTGAATGAGTGGTTTTTTTACAAATGGTGGGTAGATATAATACTTCATTTTGCTGGCGGATTTTGGATTGTGGTTCTTGCATGGCACGTTGCAGGGTATTTCGGTAATGATATTACCGGCGAACAAAAGAATTTTATAAAATTTTTATGTTTCATTTCTTTTGTCGCGTTTGTGGGAGTGCTTTGGGAATTTTTTGAATTTATAATGGATAGGTATATAGTGTTTACCGGTTTTACTTTTCTTTCCGGAGTTTTTGAAGATACACTAATGGATTTGGTTATGGATCTACTGGGAGGAACGGTTGCTTTTTTGCTATACTTTAGAAATGGTAAAGCTTAGTTTTTTTGGAGCGGCGCAGGAGGTTACAGGAAGTTGTTTTTTGTTGGAGAGTGAGTCCGCCAGCCGGCAGACGAAAATTTTAATTGATTGCGGAATGTTTCAATGTCCCAATTTTTGCGATTTGCGGACGCGTGAACTGTTTTCTTTTGACCCAAGCAAGGTTGACGCTTTGTTTTTAACCCATGCCCATATTGATCACTCCGGAAGAATTCCTAAACTTATAAAAGAAGGTTTTAAAGGAAAAATATATTCAACTCCGGCAACCAAAGAATTAGCAGAGCTTATGCTTAAAGACAGTACGGGAGTTTTGGAAAAAGAAGCGCGAAGAAATAACGAACCCATACTTTATAAAGAAGAAGACGTTGATAAGGCGGTTGCGTTATGGGAAGTAAAAGAGTTGCATGAAAAAATAAAAGTTGGAGATTTTTTGGTTTCGTTTTACAACGCTGGTCACATATTGGGTTCTGCCATGGTGGCAGTAGATTTTGAAGACAAAAGAATTGTTTTTACAGGAGATGTGGGAAATACAAACAGTATTTTAGAAAAAGCCACTGAACTTGTTGGAAAGCCAGCGTATTTGGTCACGGAGTCAACATATGGCGACCGCACACATGAAAATGAGCAGAGATCTTTAGAACTTGAAAGAGTAATTGAACAGACAGTAAAGCGCAGAGGTGTTCTCATGATTCCCGCTTTTGCTTTAGAGAGGACACAAGAACTTCTTTCTGTGATTTCAAAAATGATGGAGGAACGCAAAATTCCCCAAATTCCAGTATTTTTAGATAGTCCACTTTCCATAAAAGCCACTGCTGTTTACGAAAAATATCTTAAAATTCCATTTTTAAAATTTCCAAATGTTAATTTTTCATTGACCACTGAAGAATCCAAAAAAATAAACAATGTTTCTTCACCTAAAATAATTATCGCGGGTTCTGGAATGTCTACGGGCGGTAGGATTTTGCATCACGAGCGCAGATATTTGCCGGATAAAAATAACACACTTTTGCTTGTTAGTTATCAAGCCCCCAGCTCTTTGGGCAGAAGAATAGAAGATGGCGCAAAAAGTGTTACGCTTTTTGGTGAAGAAGTTCCGGTAAGGTGCCACATTGAAACAATTTCTGGGTACTCCGCCCACGCGGATAGAGAAACCATTTTTGAATTTGTCCGCGCGCACAGTGATACCCTCAAAAAAGTTTTTCTAGTTCACGGAGAACCAAAAGCATCTTTGGCGCTGGTTCAGTATATTAGAGATTATTTAGGAATAGACACAATTGCTCCAAAATATGGAGATGGTTTTATGTTATAATCACAAAATGGACGGCAAACACATACATCTCAAATATAAAATTTGCGTTTCGGGAGCGGCGGAGACTGGACATTGCGCGCCGGACGCTTTGGATAAAGCCAAAGAATTAGGAAAAGAAATTGCAAAACAAGGAGCCATATTGGTAAATGGCGCTACCACTGGTTTTCCGCTGTGGGCAGCAATGGGCGCCAAAGAAGAAGGAGGGTTCTGTATTGGCCTTTCACCTGCTGGTTCGGAAAAAGAGCATATAGAAAGCTATAATTTGCCTGTGGATTATATGGATGTGATAGTTTATACGGGTTTTGGTTATTCTGGAAGAAATCTTTTGTTAACTCGTTCGGCGGATGCTGTAATTATTGGTTGCGGAAGATGGGGAACAATCAACGAGTTTACAATTGCTCTTGAAGATAACAAGCCAATAGGTATTTTAGAAGGTTCCGGCGGTAGTACTGATGTTATTCCACAAATAATAGAAAAAGCAAAGAGAGGTGAAGGAAAAATTATTTACGAAAAAGATCCTAAAAAACTTATTGAAAAAGTTTTGGAGCTGATAAAAAAAGAAAAAATTATTAAAGTTTAAATTTTTATGTTGACACCGGAAATTTGGACAATGTTGTATAAAATTACTCTTTCAGCGGGTTTGGGAATGGTCATTGGCGCCGAAAGGGAAACACGAGACAAGCCGGCAGGGCTTCGCACGCACGCGTTGGTTGCGATAGGTTCTACGATTTTTACAATTCTTTCTTTTGTTAATTTTTTTGAAGGGGTTGGTTATTCTTTTGATCCATCTCGCATTGCGGCGCAAGTTGTTGTGGGTATTGGTTTTTTGGGTGGAGGCATTATTTTTATGCGCGGAGGGGAGGCGCAAGGAATTACCACCGCCGCGGGTATTTGGATTACCGCGGCAATCGGCATGGCTGTTGGTTTTGGGTTATACGTTGTGGCTATTTATTCCGCTCTTATTTCAGTTTTTATACTTTGGGCTTTTCGGAGAGTTGAAAGCAAACTCCATCAAAAATGATTTTTTTTAAATCTCCATTTTGGCGGTCTGTGGGCATAATTTCTGGTCTTGTTGGAGCCGGTCTTTTTGCTTTACCGTATTCCGTGAATGTGTCCGGAATTTTTTGGTCTTTAGTTAATGTTGCATTGGCTTTTTTTGCTGTTCTTTCTATTCATTTGGTTTATGGAGAAGTTGTTACAAATACAAAGTCTTTTCACCGAGTTCCAGGTTACATAAAAATTTATTTGGGAGAATTTTTTGGAAAATTGGCGAAGGTTACGTCTCTTTCTGGAATTAACGCCATAATTTTGGTTTATGCGATTTTGGCAGGAATTTTTCTTTCGCATATTTTTGGAGGTTCTCAATTTGTGTGGTCACTTGTGTTTCTTGTTTCAAATAGTATTGTACTTTTTTTGAGCCGCGCAAAAGATATTGGTTTTTTGAATATAATTTTGATGATTCCTTTGCTTTTGACAATTTTGTTTATATCTTTTTTGTCGGCAAAAAATGGAAGTTTAAGTAATATTTCTTTTTTTGGAAGCGATCCGTTTTTTTCATTTGGAGTTTTTGTATTTGCTCTTTCGGGAATGTCCTCAATTGCCGATTCAAGAGAAGTTTTTTTAAATCAAAGCAATCTGGATGCCGCCAAAGGATTAAGATCCTCCACAATTTTGGGTACCACCTTGCCCCTAATTTTATATATAGTTTTTATTCTGGGGGTTTTGATGGCTTCCGGCGCCACCACAACTGAAGACGCTCTTTCTGGACTTTCCGGAATTTTAGGTAACAAAATTTTGGTCTTAGGCGCAGTTATGGGTTTTTTGGCGATTTTTAGGGCGGCGCTTACATTATCATACGATCTTCAAGAGATATACGAACTTGATTTGGTTGAAGGAAAAAAATTTTCTTGGGTTCTTGCCGGAATTTTGCCGATTTTTTTGTTTTTAATTATTCCAAAAGATTTTGTAAAAATAATTTCAATAGTTGGAGGCGTGTTGATTGCGATTGACGGAATACTTGTTGTTTTTATTTTGCGCAAAATGCGGCGCGCGGGTCAATCGTTTATCCAATTTTTAAACTTTGGCAAAACACATCAAATTGCGCTTATCGCAATATTTGTTTTGAGCATCATCTACGAATTTGTGTATCAAATATTTTAAGGTATAAATAAAGAATGTTTGACCTTGTTGCTCTTATAAAAACAGCAGGTTACCTGGGGCTTTTTGGTATTGTGTTTGCGGAGTCCGGACTTTTGATAGGATTTTTCCTGCCGGGGGACAGCTTGCTTTTTACAGCCGGATTTTTGGCTTCGCAAGGCTATTTAAATATTTGGATTTTAGCGGTTTTGACTTTTTTGGGCGCGATTTTGGGAGATAACTTCGGATATATGATGGGCAAAAAGTTTGGTCCAAGAGTTTTCAGAAAAGAAGATTCGTTTTTGTTTAATCGCGATCACATGGAACGAGCGCGGATTTTTTATGAAAAATATGGAGGCAAAACCATTGTGCTTGCGCGTTTTTTACCGGTGATTCGCACTTTTGTGCCGATTTTGGCGGGGGTGGGGAATATGAAGTATAAAAATTTTGTTTTTTTCAATATTTTGGGTGGATTTTTGTGGGCGGTGGGGATGACCTGGTTAGGCTACTTTTTGGGGAACACAATACCAAACGTCGACCAATATATTGTGCCAATAGTTATCGCGATTATAATTTTATCTTCACTGCCGACAATTACACACTTTTTAGTCCATTTGATAAGAAATAAAAAAAATGGATAAAACAAAAGAATTGGAAAAGTTGAAAAGAGAAATTGAGGCGGATAAGGGTTTACCTCTTTTTGGGAAAGCTAATTTGGTTTTTGGAGAAGGTGATCCGGACGCGAAAATTGTATTTATTGGCGAAGCGCCGGGGTTTCATGAAGACAAACATCAAAGGCCGTTTGTGGGCAGAGCGGGACAACTTTTAAATAAAATGCTTTTGGATTTGGGTTGGAAACGCGAAAGTGTTTATATAACCAATATTGTAAAACGCCGTCCACCGGAAAACAGAGATCCGTTTCCGGAGGAAATTGAAGCATATAAGCCATATCTCAAACAACAACTCGCAATTATACAACCAAAAATTATCGCAACACTCGGAAGGTTTTCAATGAACTATTTTTTGCCAAAGGCAAAAATTTCTTTGGACCACGGCAAGGTGGCGGATTTTAAAAAATGCGTTGTGTATCCGCTTTATCACCCTGCCGCCGCGCTCCGTTCCACAAATGTATTAAAAGAACTTGAGAAAGATTTTAAAAGGTTGCCAGTGTTATTAAAAAAGTACGGACATGATAATATAAAAGAATAATGAGAATTCGCATAAACGTAACTGTAAACAAAGCCATTCAAGTAATGTTGTTTTATCTTTTTTTTGTGGTGATTTCCACTGCTCTTTTTGGACCAATTTTTGCTGTGTTTATAACAGAATCAATTTCTGGAGCAACCCTTAGAACTGTTGGATTTGCTGTTGCTTTGTATGGGGTTGCGAAGTCTGTGCTACAAATTCCTATGGCAAGGTTTTTGGACAAACACAAAGGAGAAAAAGATGACTTTTATGCTCTAATGGTTGGGGCAACCGTGGCTGTAATTTATCCGCTTGGATTGATTTTTGTTTCCGAGATTTGGCATTTGTACGCTTTGGAAATTCTTGCTGGTTTGGGAGATGCTTCGCTTATGGCAGCTTATTACTCTTTGTTTGCAAGGCACGTGGATAAAGGTTCAGAGGGGTTTGAGTGGAGTTTGTTTAGTGTGGGTGGGCTTACAATTTCAAGTTCTATTGGTGTTGCTATTGGTGGAGTAATCGCGGAAATGTTTGGTTTTAGATTTCTTTTTGGGATAAGCACCATTATAAACTTTTTGGTTCTGTTTTCTCTTTTTTATCTTTATCCTCTTTTGGATGGTGCTCGTCCCATTGCTCTTCCACCGTTTTCTCCGCTTCCTAAAAATCCTACAACAAAAAATTAGTTCGCAAATAAATAAAGCCACCGGCGTGTTTGTCGGTGGCTCTGGAAAAAGTTCGTTCGCTTGCGCGAACAGTTTTTAAAAGATCAAATCTTAGCAGAAGCCGAAGTTGAAAACTCATGGTCATCATGACCGCGGGGAGAAATCCCCATTCTTGT
>Ga0209542_10009845_pt1 | contig 17415 bp, 13 predicted proteins | sample RifCSPhighO2_01_FD_184028 | JGI IMG/M metagenome (GOLD analysis project Ga0209542, IMG submission 184028) | Soil microbial communities from Rifle, Colorado - Rifle CSP2_plank highO2_0.1 (SPAdes) (version 2) | ecosystem: Environmental > Terrestrial > Deep subsurface > Rock core/Sediment ...
AGTTGAGGCGCCAGATCGGCATTGTGTTTCAGGATTTTAAATTATTGCCAACTAAAACCGCTTACGAGAACGTGGCTTTTGCTTTAGAAGTCGAGGGGCGGCAACAGTGGGAAATAGAAGAATTAGTGCCGCAGGTTTTGGATATGGTAGGATTAGCGGATAAGAAGAATAATTTTCCTCACGAACTTTCCGGCGGCGAAAAGCAAAGAGTGGCTATTGCCAGGGCAATGATTCATAGGCCGTCGGTCCTCGTGGCAGATGAGCCGACTGGCAATTTAGACGACGCCAACACCGAAGAAATTGTTCGCCTGCTTTTAAAAATTAATGAGTTGGGAACGACTGTGATTTTAGCCACCCACAATAAACACATCGTTAACCGTCTTGAGAAAAGAGTTATCACGATTTCCGACGGCCGTTTGGTGAGAGATGAAGAGAAGGGGAAATATTTTTTGGTATAATGGCCACCACTTTATACAGAATAATTAAATACGGTTTTCAAAGTTTTTGGCGCAATGGGTGGCTTTCGGTTGCCACCATCGTGATAATGGTTTTGGCGCTTCTGGTTTTGGAGGGGCTGATTGTTTTTGGCGTTTTGGCTAGAACCGCCATTGTTACTCTGGAAGATAAAATTGATATCAGCGTTTATTTTAAATCTACCGCCCCCGAGGATGATATTTTGAAGCTTGAGCAAGCTTTGGAAAGTTTAGCGGAAGTTAAAAAAGTGGAATACATTTCGCGCGATAAGGCTTTGACGATTTTTAAACAAAAACACGAGAGCGATCTTACTATTTCCAAGGCGCTCGGGGAATTGGGAGACAACCCCTTGCTGGCCTCTTTGAACGTGAAGGCAAAGAATCCGGAAGAGTACTCGGTGATCGCTTCTTATTTGGAAAACGAGGGTTTAGCGAACATTATAGAAAAAGTTACTTACGGGCAGAATAAATTAGCGATTGACCGATTGGTCAAAATCGCCGATACTTTTGAAACCGTCGGCTTGTCGCTGACTGTGGTTTTGGCTATTGTTGCCGCCTTGATAACCTTCAACACAATCAGACTGGCTATTTATTCCAATCGCGAGGAAATCGGAATTATGCGGCTAGTGGGCGCGTCAAATGTTTTTATTAACGGCCCGTACATAGTGGTCGGCATCATCTATGGCTTAGCGGGGGCATTCGCGAGTTTAATAATCGCCGCGCCGGTAATCGCCTTGGCTTCTCCTTATATTCAGGTTTTTATTCCGGAAATGAATTTGCAGGGATATTTTTATTCACACATCATCGGCATTTTAGGTTATCAATTATTGTTCGGTATATTCTTGGGCGTGGTTTCCAGTTCGATCGCCATTCGGCGATATCTAAAAATCTAACAACTAACAACTAACAACTAATTTCCGTGACACAGCTTATTCTGGCCGGTTCCTATTTTGATAATGGTTATAAGATAGGCCAAACTGGCGCGGAGTATATAAAACAACTCTTAAGGCGGGACAAAAAACTGCTTTTATCCGCCAAGAAAAAGCGCCGCTCCTTGCTGCTTTTTTTATTTAATAAATTGCGGACCGGATACGGCGATTACTTGGAAGAACTTCGCGGGATGGCTTTGGGAGCCGGCGTTGATTTTCAAGATTTATTTTTAGAAAATTGTCCGGAGATACTGGATAAATTTTCCGGCTGCACATCCGGAGCCGTGAATGGCCCGCGATATCGTTTCATTATTCATAATGAAGACGAAGATAAATGGCGTTCGATGAAGAGCTGCGCCTTGCTTCATTATAGAAACAGAAAGAAAAATTTCAGATATTCATCCTTCGCTTATTTTGGCGAATTGGCCGGCAACGCTTTTAATTGGAATAATAATGGCCTATTTTTTTCAGTGGACGCGGTTTCCGGACGGCGAGTGGATTTAAAAAGCGCGCCGCGATATTTTGAGGCAAGGCGGCTTTTGGAAAGCAAAAATTTAAAAGAATCCTTGAGTTTTTTGCGCGCGAATAAAAGCGCTTCCGGATTTCATTATTTGTTTGGCGAAGCCGTTTCCAAAAGGATAGTTTCAGTTGAAAAATATCTTGGCCAAACAAGCGTTTTAGAAATAAAATCCGGTGAGTCTTTTTGCCACAGCAATCATTATATTCACGGATTATTTAGAGAAAAGAAGAAAGAAGAAGGAAGAAGGAAGAAGGAGGACGGCAGTTTTTATCGGCTAAAAATCGCCCAAGAAAATTTAACTAGAACCCATCTCAAAAATACCTCCGCTCGCGATATGAGCCAATTTCCACAAGACCAAGGAGCGACGACGAAAGTGTGCTTATTGCACTCTAAGGAGGAGCTGACGCCGGTATTGCGGAAATTGGCCATATCCCATACGGGTTGCGGCGATTTTCTCGTCCCGCTGCGTTGTGACTGCGTCGCTGTAGCTCAAGCTACAGCTTCCTTGTCGCGCCTTGCGGATACGAGAAAATCTCTCGCAACGCGGGCTGGATGTATTTTTGAGATGGGTTCTAATCAAACATCGCCCAAAGAAGCTTTAAAAACTTGGACAATGTTGTTAAGGCAGCCGCTCTCCGGAAAATCCGAAACCAAAACATTCACTACTGTTTTAGCGGATTTCCGCACTGGGAAAGTATCAGTGTATCCGGCAGGTGATAAAAAGAAAAAACGCGCGGTCAGATGACGCGCGCGTTGTATTGCGGTCAGCGCTAAGCTTTCGGTTTCGCGAAGAGGATAGTGGCGTAAGCTTTGTTTTCTCTGTCTTGGTTGAATACGTCTACGCGCGTTAAGATAGTGCGTCGGCTTTCGTTTATAACATCGGCAACCGCCGTTATTGTTTCGCCAGTCTTAATCGGACGCAGAAAGTATATGTTAATGTTCATCGCGGGCGTGTGGCCGGTTTCCAGTTTGGACATTGCCGCGTAAACTCCGGCAAAATCCGCGATAGCCGTAGTGATGCCCCCCTGCACGATGCCGTCAACAATAAGGAATTCGTCTTTCACATTAACAGAAACAACGGCATGGCCGGCTTCAAAATGGCCAAGAGTTGCCCCAAAATGAATTCCAAGCGGCTCACTCTTAAAACGCTGCCGTAATTCCTCCAAGCGACCCATGGGTCCTCCATCAATGTACCATCAATAGCATAAATGATTTTTAAGATTTTGCAACTCGCTGGAGGGCGATCTCAAACTTTGGCGACGAAGAGCTGCCGGGCTAGGAATCGAACCTAGATTCCGTGGTTCAGAGCCACGTTGCCTACCATTAGCAGACCCGGCAATATTATAGTTGGTAATCGCAGTAAATCATATTATAATTATAGAGGCAACTAAGTTTTTTACTAACCTGGTATGCCAGGTAGTGAAAACTCGATTGCTTGAATTAATATAATTGAGTTTCTACTAACCTGATATGGAAAAATCTTCTGTGTCAAAGGCGCGTCCGCCTCTGGCGGAAAAAAGCGCGGCGGCCGGAGAAAATAAAAAATTGGCCGGATTGATATTAACTGAAAAGGAATTGCTTGAGGGAGGCGAAATGTCCATTATCCGTTTGGTTGACGCCTTGCTCCGGTATGCATATCGGCTTAGAGCTTCCGATATCCATATAGATCCGGAAACTACTAAAGTGAGAGTTCGGCTTCGGATTGACGGAGTTTTGCACGATACTTTTATTTTTTCTAAAGAATGGCAATCTGAAATCATCACCCGACTGAAAGTGCTTTCCGGGTTAAGAACCGATGAACACCAAGCCGCTCAAGACGGCAGGTTTAAAACGCTTGTCCAGCCGGGCGTTTACGTGGATGTTAGGCTTTCAATCGCCCCAACTTATTACGGCGAAAACGCGGTGATGCGTCTTTTGGCCCAACAAGCCGAAGAGTTTACGCTGGAAAGTTTGGGTTTTTCTCCCAAAGATCGCGCCAAAATTGAGAGGGCCATAAAAAAACCCTACGGAATGATTCTTGCGACCGGACCGACCGGTTCGGGCAAGACCACCACTCTTTACACCATTATTAAAATTTTGAATATACCGGATGTTTCCATAGTCACCATTGAGGATCCGATAGAATATTCCGTCGAGGGCATAGAACAAATTCAGATTAATTCCCGCACTGGTCTGACTTTCGCGACGGGATTGCGATCAATTTTGCGTCAGGATCCGAATATCGTTATGGTGGGCGAGATACGAGACGAAGAAACCGCCGGCATCGCGGTTAACGCCGCCTTGACCGGCCATTTACTGCTTTCGACATTGCACACTAACGACGCCGCCACAACTTTGCCGCGTCTTCTTGATATGAAAATAGAGCCGTTTTTGATTGCCTCAACGGTAAATATCGCCATCGGGCAGAGATTAGTGAGAAGAATTTGTTCCGGATGTAAAGAAAAAAAGAAAATCACCGAAGATGAATTTACGAGTTTGGCAGAGGTTTTATCCCCGGGAACCCTGAATCGCGATATGGAATTTTATGCGGGGAAAGGATGCGATTCCTGCGATCGCAGCGGTTATAAAGGACGCATTGGCATTCACGAAGTTTTGGAAGTGAATGATGAAGTTCGAGAAGCGTTAATGCGCAGAGCGGATGCCGGTGAAATTCAAAAAATCGCCGTTAAAAATGGCATGACCCCTATGCTGGAAGATGGCGTTCAAAAAGCATTGGTGGGAATTACCACCGTGGAAGAAATTTTAAGAGTCATACATGACTAGTTTTTCTAAAAATTTATTTTTGAGAGTTCCTTTGCAGGAGAAGATGATTTTCGCGCGGCATCTTTCCATAATGATTAAGGCGGGCATGCCGCTTTTAGACGCGATAACAATGTTGCAAAAACAAACGGGGTCCCGGTCTTTGGCAAAAATTTTAAAAGATGTCGCTGCGGATATTAACAACGGACAGTTTTTATCCAAAAGTTTGGAGAAATATCAGGATGTTTTCGGCAATCTTTTTGTCAACATTATCAGAGTGGGGGAAACCGGCGGAATTTTGCCGGAAAATTTAAATTTTCTTTCGGAAGAATTAAGCAAAAAAGCCGAATTGCGGCGCAAAGTCATCGGCGCCATGGTGTACCCGATTGTTATTTTAGCGGCTACTTTTGGAGTTGTCGGCATGCTTATCGTTTTTGTCTTTCCGAAAATTTTGCCGGTTTTCGCCAGTCTTAACGTTAAATTGCCGGCCACTACTAAATTGTTGATTGCCATAAGTAATCTTTTGACGCAGAGAGGCGTGCTGGTATTGGCTGTTGCCGCCGCCGCCATTTTAGCTTTCTGGCTGCTTTTAAAAATAAAAACGGTTAAATTTTATTATCATTGGTTTTTGCTGCGTACGCCGATTTTGGGGAAAATGGCGCGCAATGTTAATATGGCCAATTTTACCCGCACCCTCGGATTGCTTTTAAAAAGCGGCATAAAGATTGTTGAATCGCTGGATATAACATCGGAGACATTATCTAATTTGGTTTACGTGAAAGAATTGAAAACGGCGGCGGTTAATATCCAGAAAGGCGAACTTATTTCTAAATATTTATCAAGCCGGCCGAATCTTTTTCCGCCAATGCTGGCCAATATGATCGCCGTAGGCGAAAACACCGGCAATCTGAGCGAGACCTTGCTGTACTTATCGGAATTTTATGAAAACGAAGTAGGGGACGCCGCCAAAAATCTTTCCAATGTTTTAGAGCCGATTATGATGGTTACTTTGGGATTAATAGTCGGATTTGTGGCAATCTCCATCATTAGCCCGATTTATCAAGCGACTCAGACGATCGGAAGATGAAACTAAAAACTAAAAGCTTAAAGCTAAAAACTTCAGGATTTACGATTTTTGAAATTCTCATTGTGATAGGAATTTTGGCCGTAATTTTTGCCATTGGCTTGCCGATAAGCTGGAATTTTTATACCGCTTACCAATTTGATTCGGAAGTAAATACTTTTGTCGCGGTTTTGGAACAGGCGCGCAATTCGGCAATGACTAATCGCAATGAATCGCCGCACGGCGTTTACGCGGCCCCAAATCAATTTGTAATTTTTCAGGGGCCAAGCTACGCGGGTCGGGATATTTTCCAAGACAGAATTTTCACCAGAGACGGCAATATTAATATCAACGGACCGGCAGAATTAGTGTTCGCTTCTCTTTCTGGACAAACCGCTTCCACGACTTACGTCTTTAGCCGAGGACAAAGAAGCGCCAATGTTTATATTAATTCAGAAGGGACGATTAGTTTTTAAATGAAACTAAAAACTAAAAACTATAAACTAAAAACTAATGACGGGCAGAGTCTAGTTGAAATTTTGGCAGCTATGGCAATTTTTGTGATTACCAGCGCGGCGGCGATTTTTTTATTTTTTGGCGGACAGTCATTGTCCGTTGACAGTTTCAATTCTCAATTGGCCCTTGAGCGCGCTTCGGAGGGCCTGGAGGCGGCGCGTTCAATAAAAGAACGGAATTGGGATGAACTAACCGAAGGCGAGCACGGTTTAATATTTATCGGCGGCCAGTGGCAATTTTCCGGGGATTCCGATGTCAAAGACATATTCACGCGAAAGGTTAATATTTCCACCATTAACGCCAACACTAAAAAAGCTAGCACAACCATTACTTGGCAAACCGATCCCGCGCGCGCGCAGAAAGTGGAATTAGTGGAGCAGTTGACTAATTGGAAAAATCCTCTTGTTGGCGGCTGCGGCGCTGATCTTTTAAGCGGTAATTGGGCTAGTCCGCAAGTTATTGGTTCCGCCGATATTGGCCCCGGCAATGAAGGCACGGACGTGGCGGTTAAATTGCCATATGTGTTTGTCAGCGCGACGGCGTCAAGCGGAAGCAAGCCGGATCTGCTTGTTTTTAACGTCGGCAATCCGGCCGCGCCGGCGCTAGTCAGGCAAATTGATATCGGCAGCGGCGGCATCAGCGCTTTGTTTTTGAAAGACAATTATCTCTACGCCGCTTCAAGTAACGATTCCCGTGAATTGGCCATTTTTAATATTGTCGATCCGCCCAACACGTCGGAGGCGGGCTTTTTAAATTTGTCAGGCAGCGCCGATGCTCTAAGTGTTTTGGCGATTCCCAATTCTAATGTTGCGGCAGTAGGCAGAAAAGACGGCGCTTCTTACGAAATTGTTTTTGTGGATGTGAGCAATCCTGGTTTGCCGGGCATCATCAGTCAAACGGCTGTCGGCGGCGATGTCAATGATTTTACTTATGCTAATCGAAAGCTTTACGCGGTCAGCGAGGATTCGGACGACGATATTTGGGTATTTGACGTAATTAACCCCTTAACGCCGAATTTAATCGGCACCCACGATCTTAGAGACGGCGCCGAGGATATCTCGGTCAGTTTTCAATTGCCGGGTGATTTGCTCGTTGGAAACGAAGGTAATAAATTTATTGTAGTTGGCGCGACTACTACCGATCAGATGTATATTCGCTCGTCATTCTCAACCAACGGAGATGTTAATGATATAGTTTGCGTCACCGGAAATCTAGCTTTTCTAGCCACCGCCAACAGCACTAAAGAATTTATTATTCTTAACATTGCCAACCCTGACAGCATAACCGAGTATGCTTCTTTGAATTTACCCCAGCTTGGCACGGGCATCGATTTTGCCGACAACAAAATTTTTATGTCCATCCGCAGCAACGACGCGTTAAGAATAATCACTTCGCAATAATGGCTACGAAATATCCCGATTTCACCGAGGACTCTCGACAAAGTCGGAGCGAAAAATTTATGAATATACGAAAAACAACGGGATTTACGTTAATTGAAACGTTGATTTATGCCGCCATTGTTGCCGGTTTTATTACCGTATCTCTTTCGGTCGTTTATCAGATGATTGATTTTAGCGGCCGTCTAAGGAATCAGCGGGAAATAAATGAAAATCAAAGATTTTTGATTCAAAAGCTTGACTGGATTTTAAATAGCGCCGATACGATAAATAGTCCGCCGCTCGGCGGTTCCGGCAACACTTTATCGGTGAATAAATTAAATTTCGCGCAAAATCCGCTCGTTGTGGATGCCGATGGCGGAGCAGTAAGATTATCAAGCGGCGGGGGACTGCCCGTTCCTTTGACCAATAACTACGCTTCAACCACTAACTTGATTTTTGAGCATTTGAATTTTTCCGGCCAAAGCGCCCTTCGAATTACGGGGACATTATTTAACGCAAGCGCGTCTACCTCGATTGATGCCACAATTATTGTTAAATAGAAGCGGATATACGCGGATCTGCGGGAAATTATAGAAGCGGATACACGCGGAAAGTATGGCAACCAGAACCGGAGAAAAATTATTATATGAGGATATCAGCTACATTATTCGAGGGGCCTGCTTTGAATTATATAAGAAGTTTGGAGGAGATTTTAAAGAATCAATGATTAACAAGGCCTTAGTTAAGGAATTAGAATACAAAGGATTGAAAGTAAACAGTCAAAAGAAAATAAATATATTTCATAGAGATGAGAAAATCGGTGTTTATGTGCCAGATATTATTGTGGAAGATAAAATCCTTATCGAACTAAAGGTAAAACCGTTTCTTACTAAAGAGGACGATAGACAATTCTGGCGTTACTTAGAAAGCGCTAGATATAAATTAGGATTTTTGATCAATTTTGGAAGTCGTAAATTAGAGATAAAGCGTCGTATTTACGATAAGGCCAGGAAGTCGGAATTCGCGTCAATCCGCTTCTATAACTCGACTGATCCGCGTCAGTCCGCTTCTAAAAATATGGGATTTATCGCCATCACCACCTCAATAATTTTATCTCTTTTGATTTTAGTCATAGCCGCGGTTTTGGGCTCCTCGGCCTTTCTGACTCGTTTTAACAACTTAGATTTTTATCACAAAAAGACCAGTTATTTTTTGGCGCGAACTTGCCTTGAGTACGCCCGTTTAAAACTAGCCGAAAATATTAATTATGCCGGCAATGAAACCCGGATTCTTGATTTATATCAATGTTCTATATTGCCGATCGAATCCCTACCCCCCAACAAGATTATTAAGAGTCGGGCTCAAGTAAGCGGCGCCGCCACGAATCTGAAGCTGACGGTGAACGGCTCGGGGTTATCCACAGTTTTCCTAGAAGAAGTGGTTAAGTTTTGATATAATAAGTTTGTAGTTTTTGAAAGGTCGAGTTATTGTACTTCGTACAATGCGCGGAAAAACGCGGGCTTTACGCGGATTAACGCAGAAAAAATTCCGCGAAGTCGGCGTTTAGTCAACGAGGTCTGCGCGTTTGCGAAGCAAACGGAATGAAAAAAGGTTTTACTTTAATCGAATTATTAGTTGTTATCGGTATTATCGCCGTGTTGGCGGCCGTTGTCATTGTCGCCTTAAACCCGGCTAGACAATTCGCGCAAGCGCGCAACACTCAGCGCTGGAGTAATGTAAATACCGTATTAAACGCCGTTGGGCAGCGATTGGCCGATAACCGCGGCAACTGGCCAACCGACGCGAGCTGTCTCGCGCTTCCGACAACAGCAACTAACATCGGGACTGACGCGGGGTTGTATAATTTAGGAGTCTGCGTTACGCCGACTTATTTAGTTTCGTTGCCAGCTGATCCAACAAATGGCGCCGCCGCTAATACGCTTTATACCATTGCGCGTGATGCTACCACCGGAAGAGTTACCGTAAGCGCGCCATCGGCAGAGTTGAGTGAAACAATCACAGTTACGAGATAGAAATCTGTGTCAGGTATCAAAAAAGACCCAAAACGGGTCTTTTTTGATATAATATAAAGTATATGATAAATTTCCAGATTTTCTATTTAGTTTTTTTGGGAGTCGCGGCGGCGGCGATAAGCGTTTTGATTTTGCTGTTTTTTAATTCTAAAAAAGATTCAAAGCGGAAAGAGATTGAACTAAACAACAAAATCAAGGATTTAGAAAAACGAGGTAGATTAACTCTTGAGTATTTGTCCATCGCCGCTCATCAGCTGCGCGCGCCTCTTGCGTCAATGAAATGGGCCCTTGAGCTGCTGGTTCAAAAGGAGAATAGCGACGAAAACAAACAAAAGCTGTCCGAAATTTTAAAATTCAATGAAAATCTCGCCGTGATAATTAACGATCTTTTGAGTGTTTCCAAAATGGAAGCCGGAGCGTTAAGCATTAAGCTTCAGCCGGCCAATTTCGAAAATCTTATCTTAGAAGAAATCACGATATTAAAACCTCACGCTGATTTTAAGGGAATAGAAATTACTTTTCAAAAAGACGAAGAAATTAAAGAAATTATGCTTGATCCAAAGATTTTTTCCGAAGCATTTAAAAATATTTTAGACAATGCCATTACTTACGCGCCAAAAGATTCTAAAGTGCGAGTTTTTTCAGATAAAAAAGAAAATGAATACGTGATCTCGGTTCATAACGACGGTCCGGCCATAGACGGACAAGAACAAAGTAAAATTTTCACGAAATTTTATCGCGGCGAAGCGGCAAAAGAATTAAGGCCGGAAGGGAGCGGCCTGGGGCTTTTTATCGCCAAGTCAGCAATTGAAGCAATGGGCGGCAAAATTTGGTTTCAATCGCCGGCTCATGAAAACATCGGCGCGATATTTTATATCAGCGTGCCTATCGCATCTATTGATTCCCGAAACCAATATATTGGTTTCGGGAATCAATAGATTGGGGATTGGCGCCTTCAGGCGCCGAAATTCCCAGATTGAATCCGTCAATATTTAAGGATTCCCGAAACCAATAGAAGTATCTATTGGTTTCGGGAATCCTTAAATTGAATCCAAACAGAACTAATCAATATTTGGGATTTCGGAAACCGATAGATGCTTCTATCGGTTTCCGAAATCTAGAAAGTTATCCACAGTTTTTTGTTTTGCGTCCGAAAACTCATGTTATAATGAAAATGTTATTAAAGATAAAGATAAAGAAGACATATAAAAATATAAAATAAACATTGAATAAAATTTTTAAATATTTTTTCCGCGGTTTTACGACCCGCAATAAAAGTTTCCGAAAAGAGAAACTGATTTTGTGGGTTTTTAAATAAAATTAATCAATAAAAATTAAATAAATCAATACTTGGGGTTTCGGGAATCCTCTGGATTCCCGAAACCCGGAAATTGAATCCAAGCTGAATTAATTAATATTTGGGATTTCGGGAACCCGTCGGGTTCCCGAAATCCAGAAATTAAATCAGAAAAACAAAAGGTCCAAAACAAAAATAAAAAATTAATTAATATTTAGGATTTTGGGAATCCATGGTTCAACAAGCTCACCACAAGCTGGATTTCCGAAATCTAAAAACCTCGGATTTTCTTAAACAAAACGATATTAAATAAATAAATCCAAAAGGCCGGATATCGGTTTAGGAAAATTTGAGAAAAATAAAAGCAAGTACCAATTCTACTAAACTAAAATAAAAAATTAATAACTAAATAACTAAAATGAATACCAAGATGAATACAAAAACTTTAGCCCCCCTTCTTATTATACTAACTGCGGCGTTAATTGTTGTTGGCATTCTAGCAACGCGTGATTTCGGTTCATTTGCTGGCGCACAAACTTCCTGTGTGATTCCGCCGACCGGCCTTGTCAATTGGTGGCCGTTTGATGAAGCTGGCGGGACAACTGCTGCAGATATTGTTGGTGGCCAAACGGCGACGCTCGTCAACGGCCCTACTTTTACGGCAGGCAACGTGGCGAACGCGATGAATCTGGATGGCTTGAATGATTTTGCAGTACTGTCATCTACAGCGCTCGACGAAGCAGCAGAGTTCACTTACGATGCGTGGATAAAGCCGGATTCGGTGAGCGGGTCGCGCATGATATTCCTTCTTGATGAGGATACGTCTGCAGGAATCGGGAGCTTTGTGCGGATGAATGATGGCAAGCTTGAAGGCGTGATTGCGTGGAGCGCCGCATTTGGGGATGGCGTGTATCGGCAGATGAACGTGCAGACGACGAACGCAGTTATCCTGGCAGGGCAGTGGTCTCATATAGCCTTCGTATGGAAGGCGCAGACGGGAACATCATCTGATTTCAAGCTCTATGTGAACGGCGTGGAGCAGCCTGCAACCGTGACTTACAATGACAACTTCAACGCGAATGTCAGGATCCAGTCTGTGAAGGTTTATCATGGCACAGACGGCCGCGGTATTGGCGATCCAGCAGCTTACCTCTATGACGGTTTGCTCGATGAGGTCGAGGTGTTTAATCGCGCTCTCAGCGCGAGTGAGATTCAGGCCATCTTCGCCGCCGGCAGCGCGGGCAAGTGCAAAGTTGCTGCGGTTTGCGGCAATGGCGTTGTCGAGGCGAACGGGGGCGAGCAATGCGATGATAACAATACTTTAAATAACGATGGCTGCGGAACTTTCTGCAAAGTTGAATATTGCGGTGACGGCATAGTGCAATCAAACATAGGCGTTAGAGATTCGTCCGGAGCCACCAAGCCGAACACTACTGGCTTGAATGAACAGTGTGATGGCAACGCCGGCTGTACCAATAACTGTCAAATAAACGAGTGCACCGACGGCATGGATAATGATGGCGATGGCAAGATCGACAGTGATGATCCGGGGTGCCTCAACGAGTCAGAAGAGGGCGCAGCGCCGTTGCCCGACTGCACGGTAACGCAAATGCTTGATGTTAATGGTGATGGACAGGTAAACATTTTGGATGCTATCGGCGGCACCCTTCGGTATACCGTGGGACAGCCAGTTAGTTCGGGTACTTCTAAATCGTGCACAGCCACCAATCTTTTAGCACAATAAAAATATGTTTTACAAAATACAAAAACTTTTTTCCCTGCTGGCGTTTGTTTTGGTGGTGGGACTGCTTGTTGTGGGGCCACCTCTTGCATGGGGACAGGATGTTAACTGGATTCGTCAAAAAGGAACCACAGATTATGATTCCGGAACAGGGATTTCTGTTAGTCCTTTTGATGGTTCCGTTTATGTCTCGGGCAGCGTAGGACTTAATACTCCTAATTCGGAAGCTCAGATTTTACGGTTTGATCAAGCTGGGAATTCTCTTCCGGGGGTGACTTATGGGACGGTAAGCGCCGATTTTGGCAATGACATCGCAGCCAGTCCCGATGGCGGCGTTTACGCCGTTGGGACAACGTACGGCGCCTTTTCGTTAATCGAGGGCCAAGTTGGTTACGGAGATATTTTTGTTATCAAGTATGTTCCAAATCCATCAACTCAAGCTTTAGAAGTGGTTTGGAGGCGTCAGTTTGGAACCGCCGGCGATGACCGCGGGTTGAGTATTACGATAGGTTCGGGTGGGAAGGTGGTATATGTAGCTGGCACCGTGGGTTTTCCTTATGCTTTATCCGGAGAAGCTAGTGCGGGCATCGAGGATGCTTTTGTTCGCAAATATGATGAATTTGGAAACGTGATTTGGACTAGGCAATTTGGAACCGCTGGCTGGGATAAGGCACTAGACGTTGCGGCTAGTCCTGATGGCAGCGTCTATGTAGGTGGTTCTACAACAGGTGTTCTTTCTGGTCAAGCCAGTGCAGGCAGCACTGATGCCTACGTACGTAAATATGATGTATATGGCAATGAGGTTTGGACGCGTCAGTTTGGCAGCTCGGGTGATGATGTTGTAAATAGTCATTTTGGTCTTGCGGTTGCGGCTGATAACTCTGTCTATATCGTTGGTGATACATCAGGTGTTCTTTCGGGTCAGACTAGCGCAGGAGATCGCGACGCCTATGTCCGCAAGTATGACACCAGCGGCAATGAAGTTTGGACGCGTCAGTTTGGGGATCAGTTCGGATTTGCAGATGGCGCGCAAGCAGTTTCTGTCGATAATCTTGGCGACGTTTTTGTTGTGGGGTTTACAACTGGCACATTTCAAGGGCAATCATATTATGGTCAGGCAGACATCTTTGTAAGAAAATTCAATTCTAGTGGGGTGACGATCTGGACTAGTCAATTTGGAAGTTCTAATCCTGATTTTGCCTCTGATGCGGCCGCAGGGAGCCTCTTTATTGTTGGGGTAACAGGATCGTCTTCTAGCGTTCCGGGGTCGACAACTGGGGCTATGCCCGGCCAGACGAATCAGGGCAAAGAAGATATTTTTGTGGCTAGAATTGTTGACGCTGGGGTCGACACCACCCCTCCCACAGCGCCATCAAGTCTCGCTGCCACCGCGGTGAGTAGTAGCCAGATTAATTTGTCGTGGACTGCCTCAACTGACAATGTGGGCGTGACCGGCTATTTTGTCGAGCGTTGCCAAGGCGCTGGTTGCTCCAGCTTTGTCCAAGTTGCCGTACTCGGCAATGTCACTAGCTACAGCAATACCGGCCTAAGCGCCAATATGAGTTATAGCTACCGAGTGGGAGCAACTGACGCGGCTGGCAACCCAAGTTCTTATTCAAATACTGCAAGCGTGGCGACTTTACCGCCTTTGGTTGATACAGATGGTGATGGCGTGCCTGATTCGTCAGACAATTGTCCATTGACGTCGAATGCTGACCAGCAAGACACCGACGCTGATGGCGCAGGTGATGTGTGCGATGCCGACGATGACAATGATGGCATTCCTGATGCAATAGATAGGAATCGCGCGACTGGTGTGGATGAAAGCAAGGCCTTTTCAAATGACTACAATGACGGCACAACCTCAGGAACGATTACTGATAGAGGCGGTTGGACTCCCAAAGTTACCGATGTTTCACCCGGCGGTGTGGAGATAACAATAAGCGGCGCCGGCACCTCTCTGATTACAGAGAGCTGTCCCAGTAAAATCCAGACAAAATTTACGCCAGCCGGCGAGACTGCGGCTGTCACCTGTGAAAACACGGGCGCGACGACGGTCACGGCTATTCTGGCCCTATCTACGATAGATGTCCGTAAACCCGGATCACCAGGAAATAATGCGGTGAACGTAAGGTTGCTGACTGGCCAGTCTGTGACGCTAGGCAGCCCGCTGACCAATGTGGGATCGGGAATGATTAGCTACGAAGTCGTTGACGCCAACAACGTCCCGGTGGGCGTTAGCGGCACACTAGAAACCGGCGACACTGTTGATGTTGATCCCGGAGGGCCGCAAAGCGCTGTCATTGTAACTAATCCCGACCAGACGCCATCCACGGTTTTGATTGCGGGTCTACAAGCAACTATTGATCCCGGCGAGAGTGTTTCAGTCGCGCTGACGTCGACGTCGGCAACGCTTACTAATACCAGTCAGACGTCCATCAGCGTCACGACAATTACTGGTCAGCAGGTAGTTTTGTCTCCTGGCCAAAGTTCAACAACGGCGCTTAATTTCAAGCGGATTGGCGATGTACAAGTGCTTCTCGGCGTGTTACAGGTGACAGTGCCGATTAGCGATACGTTGGCCGAAGCGATTGCCGGTCAACAAGCCACCATCAAGTTCCCGCAGGATGTTTTAGCTTTTGTTTCAGCTAGTTCGCCGATTTTAGATTCAACTTTATTGGCAAACGTCACAGCTCCGGGCGCGCTCAAGATCGCTATGTTATACCCAAGCCAGTTGCCGTTAGGATTTAACGGTTCTGTTGTCAATCTTATGTTTGATATTTTGCCAAATGCGACTGCCGGGGTTTATGATCTTTCATTTGAACCCGGGTCTGTAATAATGGGGAACATTCAGGCGCAGGCTGTGGCTGTGGCGACGGATGACGGCACGCTAACGATTCTTGGCGACGTGATCCCGCCGACAACTAACGCTACCGCCCAAAAAGCTGATGGCGGCGCTTATGCCTTCAGCGCGTTTACCAATCAAAATGTGGCCGTCACGTTAACCTGCGTTGATAATGGAGGTGGCAGTCCGAGCGGATGCAAAGTCAATGGAACTAAATTCTGCGCCGGAACTGCTACTTGCGTCCCGGCAACGGTTGGCACATCGGCACTGGTAAGTGCTGAAGGAACAACTTTTGTCTGTTTTAGCTCGGAAGACAATGTGGGAAACAAAGAAGCAACGCAATGCAAGCAAGTTCATTTGGACAAGCAAGCGCCAACTACAACTAAAACGCTAGGTGATAGCGACAGCGACGGATTTATTAATAGCATTACTTTGATCGCTAGTGACGCTATGTCTGGCGTTAAGAATATCAGCTATTCCATTAATGGAGGGGCAACTGCGATAGTGGCTGGTTCAATGGTCAATGTATCACTGCTAAATACCGAGGAGATCGTCATTGTATTTTTTGCGACTGATAATGCCGGCAATTTAGAAGTTGAGCATACACAGATACACAAAATTGATACGTGTCCAACAGTCGCCGGGACATATCAAGGCTGCCCAGTGGGGGATAAGAATATTGTGGAGCTCCACACCGTAAATCTTGGAGGCGGTTCTTCAACCAAAGCGCCCCTCGCCGGCGTATCCGCCCGAGTATTTGACCGCAATAGTGCGAATTTCCAAGCCGTAGCCGGCAGTAAAAACCCTGACGGCTCCCTATATGGCGTTATATATGAAGCTGATGCCGGGCGAGTCGGACAGTGTGTAACTGGAACGGATGGGGCCTGCGTCGCCGGCGAAGCCGCAGTCGGAGATTATTTGGTTATTGTCAAATATGCTGATCCAGCTACTGGCAAGAATGTGTACGTTGGACGGCCTAAGTCGCCGAGCGATTTTGTAAACGGCCTGGCTACTAAGGATTTCCAGATTATTAAGACTTTTAAGAATGGTATCTTTCAGGGTTATCGAGGCGGCAGTAAGATCGTTGTTATAGGTTCTATGCTCGAGATGATCGTTCCCGAGAGTGCGGTTTGGGAAGGCAACTCTTCCGTTTATCCCTATATTTTTAGATCAGATAGTGATTGGACTGTTGATGTGTGTGCTCAAGTGCCCGCTGGTTACTCCATTGTGGGGGTCTATGACGAGAACGGTAATTTAGTTTCTTCTACTCAGTGTGTTCAGACCTTGATTGCCAGCACTCTCAAGGCCATAGCTTTTGAGGTTAAAGAAGTCGGCTCTCCCGAACCAAAATTTGAAGCCACTATTACTACCAAAAGTCCTAAGGGCCAAACGTCTCGACATGCTCACAAAGTTTCTGATCTCCGCAAAACGACATTTGATGCTAAAGTTAAAGAGGCTAAAGTGAAGGTCGGCAGAGCTGCCAAATTGAACGTCGGGGAATCGCTTTGGTCAATTGTGAAGAAATTGTTGAGCAATGCGAGTGAAAAAGAACTTCGCCATACGGTCAGAGAATTAGCTGAATATAACGGTATCAATATCCCAGAGTGGGGGTTAAACAACGGCAGCGGCGATGCGAAAAAGCTTTTGGTCGGATCAGTGATTGATTTGTCTCCGCTGGACCGATTCTTGAATAGATAAGTTCCTACATTCAATCAAGTGTTCGGATTCCATTTTGAACTTACGATTAAAATTAAAATTAAAATAAAGATTCAAAAATTTGGCTTCCGGGAAGCGAATTTGGATTTCGGGAACCGATAGTGAAGTCGAACTATCCGTTCCCGAAATCCCAAATATTGAATCATGCTTTCGGGAATCTAGAA